>Ga0255373_1015_pt1 | contig 42466 bp, 25 predicted proteins | sample ANMaggSeSYBR01E5_FD_182093 | JGI IMG/M metagenome (GOLD analysis project Ga0255373, IMG submission 182093) | Sediment cell enrichment communities from methane seep in Santa Monica Basin, California, United Staets - ANME aggregate JGI... | ecosystem: Environmental > Aquatic > Marine > Cold seeps >... | reverse complement strand
TCGACTTCGATATTTTGGTGATGATCAATGGGGTTTTACATTCTACGCATATAGCAATCAGAAGTATAAATTGTGCGCTTACCCGTCATCGGTTGAGAGAAAAATTAGGATATGGAACACAGATTTCGCGGATGACGCGGATACCCGCGGATTGATTCAAGAAGGTTGTCAGCAATCTGGCATCGAGTTTATTTGTATAATGCAAATTGGTTTTGGGACAGCTTGTGCGGATGAGTTTAATGACTTGTCGGATGAGAATGTTAACACGTGGCTGTTTAATTTTATTGACACAGAAGTTAAATTGACGCCTTCGATTTATTATGACGCACTTCACATGACCTTTGATGAAATTAAGGTTCGAAAGAACCCACAATATCCTGTATGTGGTCATCTTAATCGTTATATCTAATAGCTCTGCTGTAGGGAGCTTCATTCATTTTTTTTATTTTTCAGGATTGGCAGGGAAGAGTGATCAGCTGAGAAATCAGGTTCCTGCTAAATTCAAAAACAAAATGTGGGAGTTATTTAACTCCCCTTACCGTTTTTTCTTTTACACATATATCCAAATAGCAGCACACAAATTGTTATGATACAAAGCAGGGGTTCTATGTTAGCGCCCATCACCAGCTTGTTGGAGATGGACAGCAATGGCGTGCTCTGCAAGGCCAGAGAGTATGTGGGATCAATACCGACAATGAACAGATCGGTCATATGGTATATGCCCACACCATTGATCGTATAGTTAATGTAGGTCTGATTGCCCGGGATACCGTCCACTTCCAGGGTGCTGACATTCCACCAGTATGCCATGCCCTGGATGGGTGTGACCACTGCCTGGCTGCCGTCAGGTGCCGTACCCCACCATACACTGGTAAAGTTGGTCGGGATGATATCATATACAATGACCGTTGGAGGGGTCTTCAGGTTACCTTTGTTATGTATCCACAGCGAGATGTCATAGTAATCATCGGTGGCATTCTTGGTAATTGTCTTACGTACCTCGATCAGGTAGCCGTTGATCACAAAGATTTTTTCCTGCAGTACATATGAATCGTTAGTGGTAAGATACAACTTGCTGATCTGACCGCCGGCATCGGTAAGGTTCGCCGAAAGATCAACATCTATCCAGCCCACTGGTACTGGATCAGGGAAATCATAAATCTTCCATTCCGATGCACTCCAGGGATTGTTCACTGAATTCGATATTTCACCGGGAGTATACGTCTGGCTGTCGAATGCCGTACTCAGGTTCAGGTTTGTATCATTGGTGACATACACAGTAACCAATGAAATAGTGTAATTAATATTTTCAGCATCAACATTCAATATTTCAGGAGTGAATCCCCAATCATCTCCTCCGGTCCCGTTTTCACTGGTACCAAGCTGGTTCTTCTGCAGGTTGATCCTAAAACCAAGCGTTGTGGCTGTCGGATTCTCGTTCAATGTTATCCCGCTTCCTGAAATGGTGGTATTGGAAATGGTAAATGCGAGACTTGCATTTCCTACATCGAATTCCTGAGATGATTGGGGCGTGGAACTGTTATGTGCATCAGGATCGCTTTCACTGATGGTAAAATTTAACGTGGCGTTCGGATTTGAGCTGTTCAATTCTGCAATGGTCCACATGATGGTGGCATTGTTGTTGGTTATAGCCGATGAACCCAGATCGGGATTGTCATTCGAAAAATTGAAATCATATGCAACGTTGCTGTTTATGTTGGCTGCGGTTTTGATCAATGTAATGCCGGTAATATCTGCAGTGGTATTGCGGGTCAATGTCAGGGTTGCATTGGTTGAATCATTTACCATGATCATATTTGAAGTATAGGATTCTGAGAAAATGATAGGTCTTGATGCTGAAGACAGACTGTAATTGACAAGCACAGAACTACTTGCATCAAGATAATTGATATGAACGATCACATCGCTATCCTGAACGGTCACGTTAGTGCCGGTCGATGTAGTGCTCCAGGTAGCAGGAGATGTGGTCCCGGAATTGAAATTTATTGAAATATCATACAGCGTAGTACTGCTCAATGTATTGGTGATGTTGATCTGACCGGTACCACTAACTGGGCCATTGGCCATGGTCCCATTATAGGTATCTGCCACACTGATGTATTCAGTAACTTCAATGTCCAGTACATCAGTTGCAGATACCGGTACTATGGATAATATAACCAGCATCGACACAATTGTCATTAAATAGCTTTTTTTCATATACATCTCCTGCTCTTAAAACCAATTTACTCTTTTTATGATTATTGCTTTTATATTCAAAATTAACTAATTTGTATTCAGTCAATTTTATATGATTCTTTTAATATATTTTAAATCAGCCATGTCATATTTAGTTACTTTTATATATATATTTCAATATATTCAAAATTAATTGAGTTATGTTTAGTTACTTTTATACATATATATTTTATGGTGATTACGGCCTTGGGACAAAATTATCAGACTTGATTTTCAAAGATGTAGTGAAAAAGTTACCAATGGATTTGGGGAGGGATTGGTAAGTACCTTATCATAATCCATAAATAATGATTAATGTTATATGAGATAAAAAAAGTATAATTATAAAAAATGAATTAAATTAAGATGGATGAGAACGCTTAATATTTTCATTTTAAAAAAAGGGAAAATGATGGGCTTAAGTTTCAGGATAATTTGGATATTGCTAATTTTGAGTTGGATAATCGGAAGCAGTTCAGGTCAAACAGTAGTAGAAGTGTACGATCATTACAATGTTTCAATAACATTGGATAAGGACAAGGCTCATATTAAGGAGACAATTACAATAAAAAACGTAATTAGTAAATCTATTGTTCCCGGATATGTAGACAAAACCCTTATACGTTCGTCACAAAACAAACTGTTGTTTATCCCTCTTCCCGGAAAGAAGGATTGTTCTGTAGATGTGGAAAACGTGGTAGTCAGCTTTGGTACCAGCCGTATCACTGACGTGCAGGTGACCCAGACCGATAAAAGTACAACCATACGATACGGGCTCTGGTTCCCCATATCTCCCGGCGAAAGCCAGACCGTGGTGTTGGAATATGACTATCTTGATTTTGCAGACCCCGGCATCCTGTTCACCCAGGGTTACTATCCAATGGCTGCCAATATTCCCATCAACAATGCATACATCGATCTTGACCTGCCCACTGGCAGCCATGTCACCTATTCGAACGCAAGGAAAAGTACCTCACAGGATCTTATCTCATGGTCAAAGGAATCCCTGGGAACAGATCCATGGCTGTTGAAATTTGAATATAGCAGAATCCCGCTGCCCACATCACCCATACGGTGGTCTTTGTTATTATGGATATTTATCCTGGCCGCAGCTGTAGTATGGTCTTACCGTCATTGGAAACCGGAAAAATGATACAGGGGTGAAAACGATTGGGGCAGGATAATTGGAAACTCCCCAAAGCATACGCAGTCCTCCTAGTGGTATTGTTCTTATTGTGGGGGAGTTCAGCACTCCCGGATGCAAGTAATTTGTCCACGAACAAATCCGATTATAATCCAGGAGAAACGGTGCATATCACCATCAATCATACTTCAAATATCACTGCGTCAGTGATAGATCCATATGGAAGCCAGAATACGCTGGTCCTGACCCCATCGGACTTGGGTTATCTGGCAGAATACAGCCCTCAACAGGGTGTTATACTAGGAACCTACACTGTGCAGATATTCGGGGAGGATTTTTCAGATAGTAGCATGTTCAAAATACGTTCATTATCCATTCATCCGGATATTAATGAAAGATATCCATTGGGCAATGTATCTCTCCCAGGTGAAGTGGTGGATGCAGAAAGTGGGAATGGAGTAAATGCCTCTCTGGATGTTACTATTAATGATGAGATGATCAACGGTTACGCCGAAGCCGGTGATTTTTTCCTTAACTATTCTGCTATTACTACCGGGTATAAGACCCTTACCATCACAGCCGTTGACGATGAGAATATTACAGGTACTATTACCACAGGATTTGAAGTACCTTCCCTGCTTACTGAAAACCTGTCTATTACCACGTCACAGGTGCTATATGAAGCAGGCCAGAATGTGGATATTCGTGTGGTATCGGGACAGGTTACACCTATAGTATGGGTGATGGACCCGCTGGGAATCTCTACTTCAGTCAAAGTTTCTGGCAAGTATGGTATATATTCAGGAATGTACAGCCTTGATAAACACATCATCCTGGGTGAATACTGGGCAGAGGCTGAGACCGAGAACCCGGCTGACCATGTAAAGGTTGCATTCAATGTAACAGCCCCTGTCGAGTTGTTAACAGCACTCCAGGATGTCGGTGTAGAATTCTCAAGGCTGTTGTTAGGACCCAGGAACGTGCAGCATAAGGTGCCGCCGCTGGCAGATATTCAGGTAACAGTGACTGCCACGGTCTTATCACCAGTAATCAATACATCGCTCGTAGATTATTACCCCGCCGGATGGACAATAAAAAATTCAAATGGCGGGACAGTGGATACTGAAAATAACACCGTCACATGGGATGCGGGCGATGTGGAAAATAATGTGTCCCGCACATATACCATATTCAGCCCCCAGCGGACAATGCCTAGCACCAAGTATTTCTTCAACACCGAACTGGTATATGACGCTGGATCTGACATGAGTAAGGATTGGATGGTTGTGGTGTCCGACCCTGATACAGAACAACCGGTCATAACCAATATTTTATCGAACCCTGATCCGCAGGTAATCAATACACCGGTAAATATTACAGCAAATATCATAGATAACATTGGAGTCAATACTGTCTACATCGACATCACCCTCCCCAACAGCACCTCCACAGGCAACCTCTCCATGACAAAGAACGGCGGCGATTTGTGGTACTATAACTACACGCCGCCCATTGCTGGCCTGTACAATGTAACCATCTATGCCAACGACACATCAGACAACTGGAACTCTTACACAGGTAATTTTACAGGTGACGGACCACCGGTAATTAATTCAATTTCTGATATCCCTGATCCCGTTGAGAATGGGAATAACATTACTATTCGGGCAAATGTCATAGATGATTTTACTGTCAGTTCTGTCTGGGTAGATATTGAAGGAACGAATTATAGTCTTGTTAAAATAACAGATATTTACCTGTTATCTGCCATCCATCGTAGTATAAAAAGACCACAGGTTTTCACCAAGGATGAAACATATTACCCTGCTAATTTAAAGGACTCCAATAGAAGGTTCTACCTAAACTTTTCTAACAAATTAGTAAACGGCAGCGTCTTAAGAATATATGCCAAAAAAAACCAGGGTCGTACTATTGGAATCTATGATCTGTCCGATACCTCTGGGTCAAATCCTATAGGCACATTCACAGTTGTTTCGAAAGGCGGTGAATGGCATAATATCACTTTAGCCAATATTTCAACGCCAACAGATGCGATATGGCTTGGGGAAGGGACGGGAAGCGACACCGACCCCAAGGATCATTTTGACTACATTTATGCAACAGAAAATACATGGGAATATGACTATAACACAAGCGGTCTCAAACCTGGAATTTATTATTATACTGTTTATGCCAATGATTCTGCCGGAAGTAATGCAGCACCTAAAACAGCAAATTTTACTGTCCGGGACACTGCCAAACCCGTCATTGCAAATATTTCTGTAACCCCTGACCCACAAGCAGCTAATAATCCAGTCAATATCACTGCAAATGTAACTGACAACCTGAATGTTAATACGACTTATATCAACATCACCCTTCCTAACAGCACCTCCACCGGCAACCTCTCCATGACAAAGAACGGCGGCGATTTGTGGTACTATAACTACACGCCGCCCATTGCTGGCCTGTATAATGTAACCATATATGCCAACGACACATCAGACAACTGGAACTCCTCCACCTCCAATTTCATGGTGGAATTCCTGAGGGTTAATTTCAGCTTTTATTCGGACAGCAGCTATACCACCCAGACCAGGGATTTTAACATCAATGATATTATCTATATCCAGACTTATGTGACCTATAGCAATTATACCAATCTCAGCGGTGCCCTGTACAGTATTAACGTGACCGTCCCAAACGGCACGATCTATGTGGTCTCTATGGTGGAGAGCAGCCCTGGCATCTACCGGTGCAACTTCAGTACTACCCAGGCAGGGAGTGATTACCAGTTCTATGCCCTGGCCACTACACCTAACGGCATCACCGGTATAGATACCGATACCCTTACCCTGCCCATCTATACCAGTTTCCCACCAGGCACCCTGGTCATACCCATGGGTCCCCAGCAGGATGTCGGTGCCGCCGGTGGGAATTATCCCTCCCAGGTATCGGCCTACGGCCTGGTCCACTGGCTGCTGGCCAACAATACATGGGTGGACTGGGTGATACTGCACGACAAAACCTACGATGGATTTGATTTCAATGTTACCACCGATGATGACGCTTCCAACACCACAGGTACTATAGCAAACAGGAACTATTCATCGGGTCCCTTCCTCATCCGGGACCCCGATACCAGCACCTCCCGGAACGAGGCATACAACACCATCCAGCAGATCCAATCTGATACCGGCCGATACAATGATGTGGTGGTGCACGAGCTTAACCAGACCCTTTATATAGAGACCAGGGATGATTATATCCTGGACCGTCCGGCCCGGATCGCTGTTCAGCAGACCGATAATACATTCATTGACTACATCTGGGATACCACCTTATTCCCCGCATCCCCAACTGCGGGTATGAACATGACCGCCCTTACCCTGGCCCAGATACGCAGCGGCGACCTGCTGACCAACGCAGCGCTGAACTGTTCCAAGCGCAAGGTGTATGACTGGGTGTTCCTTGACGATGATGATTTCTGGGACACGGCCTTTTTCCCGGTGGGGGACGACCTGTTTTCCCAACTTGACCTGTTCGTGAACAAGACCGGCCACGTGCACCTGCAGGGCAAGGGTGTCACCATGAACACCCGCACGTCCTGGCTGACCACAACCACAGCCACCTATGAGGAGGACGATTACCCCAACAAACAGCAATATTCGGTATTGAACAGTTCAGCAGACCATCCTCTGGGCCAGACCTACGGGACTCCAGTGTTCGAATGCCCGCTGACCTTCGATGCCTTCGAGCATGACAACAACTGGCGTACCAACACCCTGGCCCTGGCCGGAGTGTCGGAATCGGGGATCAATGACGGATTCGGGGTCATGTGGGACCAGGGAGTGAACAACGGGGCATACCTGGACTGTATATCTGGTGCCTCTGAGGATAATTATGCCTTTGTGGTATCAAATTCCTACGGTGGTGTGACCTCAGCCCTGGTGGGCAAAAAGCAGATGACCACCCCTGAGATGCGGCTGGCCCTGGATTCGGTACTGTTCAGCGTGGTCACCCCACAATTCGATCACAGCCTCAATTACCCTGATATCAGAAATGGCGGCACCTCCAACCTGACAGTGACCGGCACCGTGGATTCGGGCATGCTGGTATATGACCTGAGGATATATGATGGACTGCCGACATATGTGAGCCTGAACAATTCATCCGTCACCCTCAATGTACCAGGCAGCTATACCTACCATACATCCAACAATACCCTGGAATTTAACCTGGGTAGCCCCAACAAGTCGGCAATACACAACGGCACATTGTTCTCATATGAGATCGCCATCACTCCGCCCCCGGACCTGCCAACAGACCTGATGATACTGGATTCCACTGTTGTGTATGATGACAACTGGAACAAAGTTATCACATCTTCCCACTGCATTACCGTGCAGACCATCAACTACATGAGCTTTTCAGCCAGCAAGTGCATAACACCCGGTTTTGCAGACAATTATTCTATCACCCTGAACCTGACAAGCCTGGTATACTTCAACCAGACCAATGTCAACATCTATGACCTGGTCCCGACCAATTTCAGCATTGTCGATCCCGTGCCCGATTATAATGGCTCCCAGACCAACAGGTACTACTGGACCATGAACATGACCGCCGGGGAGAGCAGGATAATAACCTACAACCTGGTCGGGACCGGTCTGTACAGGATCAGCGATGTTTTCACTGTTGGGGTGGATCCAGTATGAGAGGGAATGTAGCATTATCCCAGTTGCTTCTTATTACGTCAATAACTCTCCTCTGTACATCTCAAGTATCAGCAATACCCCTGGATCTCCAGCTCAATTCCACTGAATATATTAACGGGCTCATCTTCTATTCGGATGGTTCTAATACATTGATTAATGCCACAGGATCTCTCTTTATTACAAATCCGTCATTGAACCTGACGGTGTCAGATATTAATATTGATTTCACGGGAAGTATCACGCCTGCCAGTATCCACATCAATTCCATCGGTCCCAATACAACCCAGGTGGTATCTTACCAGATTGATAGTTCCATGATCACGATCCCCCTTTCAGTATTTGAGACCTTCACCCCTGAAATCCTTGACCCTGGAGTTAATCAGACTATTGTTTTTAATGTATCCATCAATAATTCAGGAAGCGAGAATGTAAGCATCGTCCTGTTCGAGAAGACGTTCCCCCCAGGACTGACCTTCTTTAATCTTTCAGCCACGGCCGGTGCTACAAGTGTGGTAAGCAATAACCTGACATGGGCAGGTTTTACCATCCTCCCTGGTACCAGTGAACAGGTACAGGTTACTTTCTATACTACCCCCACATCCGATATACTGATACCATATTCGAACCTGGTCTTCAGTGTTCCTTCATATTCGGCGTCCACAGCCCTGTCATTATCGGCTGTCACAACTACCAATTTTACCCTTGAGAAAGAACGGATAACAATCGACATATGGAGGGTCGGGGTCAGGGTGTGGGATGAAACTGAGTTCAATTATTCGCTGTATGGGGTAGAGGTCTACCTATCCGACCCTCAGTTGAATGAATCTGTGATGATCAAAAACTACAGCCTGAATGTAAATCTGCAGCCCGGAGAATCCTGGTATGATAGCTTTTTGTATAATTATTCAAGCGTTCCCGTGTTCTTTACCCATATCTATTATTCAATTCCCTGTGATCTCTCAGGACTGTCAATGCCGATGACACCGGTTAAAAGTGGAGGATTCATCTTAAAATCTACTGTTACCAGTACACTTGACACATCACATCACGTGGTCAGGGTGATAAGACCGGGTAACGGAGAAGAAGAGGAAACAAAACCCTATGAGGACGAGATCCCTCCTGTAGAATTGTCACAAGGAAAATCCAGTAGCCAAGTCACATCTGATCAAGAAAATAACCTGCCTGAAATAATCGGGGCAATCATTTTTGTTGTGATGATATTTTCATTATTCTGGATATTATTCGCTAAAAGATGAATGAATGATGAAGAAAAAGAGTAAGATACACAAAAGATCAATGAAAATGTATTATCCAATATGAGCTGTTCAGGATTATTTGAGAATGGATACTGTGACAGAGTAAAAACTGGTCCCCAATTCTTTGGCTCCCTGAACTCTTCGTCGGTGTGAATGTGGAGCGGATGTAGATTTAGATGTGGATTCGGGCACGTCGCAGAAGATCGGGTATGCCCATGTGCAGGGTTTTCTTGTGTACTGGCTGCACATGGATTGATTCTGATAAATCTTCAATCAAAGATTCTGATAAATCTTCAATCAAAGATTCTGATAAATCTTCTGTCAAAATAACTGGTTTTTAAGGTAGTATATATTCTGGTAAACAGCAGGAAAGAAACCAAAACGCTTTATATTCTCTTGATGTTGAATGAACAAATCATTCCGGAGTTAAACGTAAATGGAAGATTTGTTGAAAACGTTTACCATTCCCGATAATACTATAATGGAAGAACATTCCATTGTTACTACCGGAGGAGCCATTATAGGCAACCATACCGTTATGGGTTTTGGCATTATTGCTGATTCGGTCATTGCCGGGGAAAGGGTCAGGATCAATGGGAATGTCATCGGGACCGAAGAAGTAAGGATTGATATGTGGTCTCAGGTGAATGGTGATGTCAGGACCAAGAATGATGCATATATCGGTGAATTTGTCAATATAGATGGAAAACTGATCGTAGGCAAAGACCTGGATATTGGCAAGAATGTGAAAATAGACGGAGGCTATGAGGCCCGAGGCTGGATAGTTGTCAGGAATCCCATCCCGGTGATCATTTACATTTTCCTGTACCTGACAGAATTAATTAGGATGGGGAAAGACGAAGAGGTTGATAATGCCCTGAAAAATCTGTTTTCCGATGAAAGTGATGACTTAGAGGAGGATAAACTACTTATCATTCCCAGCGGTTCGAAGATCGACCTTGAATCAATTAAGGTTCCTGATAAAGCTGTTATTGGCAGTGGCTGCCGGATGATGGGGAATATCAGGGCTTCCTCAATTGTGATGGGGAACAATAATACCCTGTTCGGCAGTATCAAGACTACCAATGAGATAGTCATCGGTGAAGGTAATACCATACACGGAAACCTTGTGACAAGGGGTGATGTGCGTATCAATAAAAACTCACATATCCTGGGTGAGATCAATGGCGGTAAGGTCATGATCCACGAGGAAGCCAGGGTGGACGGGGCTATGCGGGCTGCCAATGGTGTGATAATTACCAGGGATGAGATGGAAGAGGAATACAAAACAGGCGGTCTGCTGGATATGGTGCCAGAGCCTACCGTACCAAAGAAGACGAAAGCTACTTCTAATAAGATAAAGGTAGATGAAACAGGCCCGGGTGAAGCAGTAGAAGAAACCATTGCAACCGTATCAGGAACTGGGATGGAAACCGGGACATCAGAGGTTGTTAGTTATGACATCCCTGCGAAAAGAATGACAACCGCCATTAGACTGGGCGATATTATAAAATCGGTCCATGCCAAAAAGAAAACAACAACCAGTACTACTGCCGATAAAAAGAAATCGACAACTAAGACTACTGCCGATAAAGAGAAATCGACAACTAAGACTACTGCCGATAAAGAGAAATCGACAACCAGGACTATTTCCGATAAAGAGAAATCGACAACCAGGACTATTTCCGATAAAGAGAAAACGACAACCAGGGCTACTTCCGATAAAGAGAAAACAACAACCAAGGAGAAAAACACTGCTAAAAAGACTGCTACCGACAAGAAAACAAAGCCAAAAAAGACAGCAGCTAAGAAAAAAACAACAACTAAAAAGGCTGCTGCGAAAGAAAAAGCATCGGCTGCCGAAAGTAGCACCGGTAAAAAAACTGTAAAAAAGAAGACTGGGACTAAAAAGAAACCTGCTGCAAAAAAGAAAACAAACAAAAAAACGACAAAATAAAGTTGAGCAGGGAAATGCCGGATCATATAAACATGGCGATTGTTGGATATACACAGCTATCAATTTTGGCACAAAACTCCAATTCGCCCATTTAACTGGCAAGACGAAGAAGATATTATTCACTTATATCATGCCAATCGCCTTCATTGCGAACCGACATCCACTAAAACAAGGATTGAAACATAAACCATATATCGTTTAACCTCACTCGAATGTCACGAATGAGTGAGATCAGGGAGATTCCCGGTATAGGTGAAAAGACAGCCCGGCGCCTTATTGAGCATTTCGGGTCAGAGGATGCTGTACTGGATGCATTTAAGCGGCATGACGTGGCTGCTATTGCAGGTGCTCCGGGTGTTGGCCAGAAGAATGCTGTGACTCTTGTACAGGGATTTATTTTCAGGGACGAGAACTTCTCACCAGATGATTTCCTAAAAACGAAAGAGGCATGGCGTGTCTACAGGGGACTGCTTGACATCATACGCTCATACGCCAGCACCCCATATGCAAAGGATAAGCTGAATATTTATTTTCCCCTGCCTTCCTCGAAAAAAGAAAAGATCATGTCAGTAATGAGCGGTGTTTCTAAAGCATGCCTGATGGTCAACGGGATCGCTGCAGTCGAAAACGGTATCGTAGACCTGAAAAAAGCACTAAAAGGTGTAAGACCCATAAAAGGAACCACCCTGAAAAAAGTTCGGGACAGGGTGCTGGTGGCAGCAGACCACGATGAATATGAGAAGGCTTTGGCAGGTTTTGGACACGTAATAGACGTGATACTGGCAGGCTCTCCCAGGGAACTTGCAGATGCAACAGCAGCGTACCACCACGTTACGGCCTCAATGAAACTCGAAGGTGTGGACCTGCCTTATAATGCAAATATCACATATGCAAACCTGGAGGCACTGGAAGCGTGGGAGGTTGTCCCTGAACTGGAGATCGCTTTATTTTCAGGCAACCTCACATCTATTACATCGGCTGCATATGCCTATGACCTGGTCATCGATACTAAAAGCCGTTTCTTTTCCAGTATAAAACGATCCGATGTCAGCCGTCTTGAGACTATACTGGATGGATTGGCAGATGATGGTGGGGTCAGGACAGGTTTTGACCCTGATGTAGACAGAATACAATCGGCTCTGGAACAACTGGATGTCACAATAAAGTCTGCCGAAAAAAATGCTGATACACGTTTCAAGGAATACCTTAACAGCAGTACCGTTACCCTGACCGGTAAGGACTTGCTGGATGCAATAGGTGGTGGGGTCAGGGACCTGCTGGACAGGGAGATGGCCGAACATTATAGGCAGATCATAAAAGGATCGGTCTTAGTTATTATTAAGGACCTGGACTTGAATCCTAAAGAAGGACTATACCTGGATGGTCTTTTTTCCAATGACATCGTTACCACTATACAGGCTGACATGGAGATAGTTGAACAGCTCAGGCAGTACCTCCATGCGGAACTGGCAAACCGTAACATGAAGATACTAAAGGAAACTGCCCGCAGCCTGTCAGAGCTTAAGGATACTGCCCGCCAGCTTGTATCTGAAGCAATGGAACTGGATATGTGGTTCGCTATCGGGCTCTTTGCAATGGACAGGGGGCTTGTTACCCCGCAGATGGTCGATGAGGCGGGAATTGATATCAAGAGCGGCATAAACCTGTTCCTTTCAGGCAATGTGGAGCCTGTCAATTATTCACTTGGAGACAGGGAACGAAATTACGACAGACATGGTTATTCACCTGAACGGGTGGCCGTACTTAGCGGGGTTAACTCGGGCGGCAAGACATCTACACTGGACCTTATCACCCAGACCATGATACTGGCCCATATGGGATTTCCTGTGCCTGCCGAAGCTGCAGTTGTTGGGTTAGTGGATGAGATGTATTATTTCGGTAAATCCGGTGGTACAATGGATGCGGGTGCTTTCGAGTCCACTATAAGGGAATTCTCTGTTGTATCGGGAACGTGTAAGATGGCGGTACTTGTGGATGAACTGGAATCTATCACCGAGCCGGGGGCATCAGCCAGGATAATCGGCGGCATACTTGAATCCCTTGCCGGTAATCCGAGGGCAATTGGTGTGTTCGTGAGCCACCTTGCAGAGAATATAATGGAACATACATCTGCACCTGTGCGGGTTGACGGCATCGAAGCACGGGGACTGGATAAGAACCTTAACCTGATCGTGGACCGGAACCCGAGGTACAATTATGTGGCTAAGAGCACACCTGAACTTATCGTAGAGAGATTGGTGAGGCAGGCAGATGGCGTAAAGAGGGATTTTTACCAACATCTTCTTGATAAATTCCAGTGAGGAACCAGTTCTGCATTTACCCCCCTGTTTCCACTGTAATTATCATGTATTTGAATTATTTACAAAGATTAGTACATGAGTTACGGGTATTTTAAATTCTCTACCAACTTAAATTTTACCACATAATCCATTCACACCTTAAACTGCACAACCCGCCCATCCATATCATGAACATCCATCTCATTCAATACAGAAAGACCATTATTAAGTTTTCTCATCAACTCCGGTTCTTTTGGATTCATCTCCAGTTCAATAAACTTCTTTTCGTAGTCAACAAAAGCTGTCCCCTCAAGCTGAAAAATCGATTCGAACAATGTCAACAGTTCATATTTTTCATGGCTCATACATTTTGTCAAAAACAGACTGCAGAGATTGATAAATGACATCTTGAAACAAGTCATGATCTGATCCAGCTCAGTATCGATCCTGTACACTTTATCCTTATCCCGGATCCGTCTTTCCTCCCTAAAACACATCTTCAACCTCTTTAAATCGTCCTTATGTTCTCTTTCAACCACCTTTTGTTGACGAAGATACTTATTGACTTGTTTTTCACATTCCTGCAATTCGATCGAGTCCACCTCATTCATAGTTCTTTTTCCATCAACAATCTCGGATTTCTCACGAAGTCTTCTCTCTTTCGAATACAAAGGAGCAAGCTGTTCTTCTATCGCTTCAATCTCCATCAATGGTTTTTTCAGTTTCAAATTCAGGTTGGTTATTGTTTCACACAGCTCACCATGTTTTTCATCCATCCTATCATACTTCTCGATCTTCTTTCCATAACCTACAATTCGATGGATATTTACTCCGGATTTCGCATCCCTTAATTGTTTTTCCTGCTGTGGCCAGCGGTCAAAATATCTCTTTGTGACTTCGCTTGCATCCAGTAATTCACGAGGAATATCCGTAATCAAAACTGATCTTTTGCCATTAGCCCACTTCACGATCACCGCCCGGCACTCATATATGTAGTCTTTCTCTGATGAATCCCTTAACTCAATTCGACAGTCAACAAGGCTAGCAGTTCCATACTTATATTCTGTTTCCTGCCAGATGTGCTTGATCTTTCTCTCTTTTACTTGGTTGTCATCAAGGATGGTGAGATAATATTCATCACTGTTGTCAAAAGCCCTAAGCGTTTTCACACCATTGCCTCCGCCATCAAATACTAGTATCCTCTTCACAGAAGCATGAGCCTCCGGACTATCTAAAAGTTTTGTCAATTTCGTAAGCATACTTAATGCATGTTTGCCGAGATCGGCGTGTCCGTGAAAGGTCTGAAAATATAGTGGATGTCCCCTGCCATCATGAATAAACACATTTTCAAGACAGTTCATAACACGACCAAGCATTGTTACTTTACCTTTGTAGCACCTGTTTGATGACCACAATGGTCTGGTATTGCCGTCAATATAGTAACATACAAGATAAGTTTCGTCCCCGAATTCATTTAGCCAGAAATCCTGCCAGAATTTCGCTGTTGCGGCAATCAATTTGTCAGATATTTTGAGATATTTCAGTTCCTGAAGGTATCTCTTGAGTGAAGCATCTTTGTAATTTTGTCCACAGAGAAATGTTAAATCGTTTCCTTTTACACGGTTCACCCTGCTTAATTTTCCATTAGATGTAACGAGTGGTAGACAAAGCAAAGCCAGATTGTAGCGAAAGATTGTTTTTTCAGACATTTTGAAGATGTTCATGGTAGATAGATTCTTTGTTAGAATCTTGTCGTCGATCGATTTGAAACGGTTTTCTCTTACCGATTTTAATTGATTGTACTCGCTGGTGAATTTTCCCTGCTGGCGGTAGTCCGGATTGTCTTGCGGGATATTTTCGTTCTGTTTAAATAAGGAAGATTCTCGAACTTCGTTCATTCGTTCTATTATTGTCTGGGTGAATAGGTCGGTTATGTGAGTAAAAAAGGATAAAGCGGTTAATATCTCACCTCCTCCGGATTTCTGTTGTTTGCATTCTTTTTTGGGAGTAGGTGGTAATCTTGTTAATGAGGCGGATGCCCTGAAGTTATTCAAATTCGATGTGGAAATCTTTGTGCCAAACTGGTTCTGAATCTTGATCTGCAATTGTGATGAAGGTATGCTCCTGTTTTCGGTGACGATGGGGATGATATAATCTTTTATACGTTGTGTCAGTTTCGTGTTGTTTCCAGATGATCTTTTATCACGAAGTCCTTCTTCACCGTATTTGCGAAGTGTTTTGCGATAGATGTAGTATTGTGGTCGCGTGAATGGGACTATGTTTTGATCAAAATATTCTCTAACGGATAGGTTTGAATCTTCGATCTTTTTAATGCTGCTTAGAATTTCTGCAATTCGGCTATCATCCTGCATCAGACGTACTATATGTATCTTCCTCTATATAAGTGGGTGTGGTTAAGATGGTAATAAACTCAATTTGCCCGTAAGTCATGTAGTAGGATTTCATGGTTGTCATACAAATAATTGCACCGGGTAGTTCAAATGGTTTTTTGTGAAGTTATACCTAAAAGATATTTCCAAAGTGGCACAAACTGTATATTGAAACCTTTATAGACTTCCAATGCTTCATAATCTTCCGTTATTACAAAACCTGTATCAACGCCAAATTTATCCATGAATCTCAGAAGACCTTTCAGGTCACGCATCCTGATTTTTGAAGAATACTTGGACTCTATCGGCAATATCTGGGAACCATCCTGCAAAACAAAATCAACCTCTTTGTTTGCCTCACGCCAGAAAAGATTTGCTTTTGAAGCAAACTGAACAAGATTCTCTGCGACCTTTCCAATTGAAGCATCTGCAAGCGCAAGAGCGATACATGGATGTATAAGATAATATTTTTTGAGCTTTCTTGAAGATGCTTTGAATGAACCCCTGTAATTCCTGACATCCTTGAGTATAAAACAATCTTTAAGATAGCGCATATAATTGCTTACAGTCTGTCTGCTTTTCCCCACTTCCTTTGATATCTCATCAAGATTTAGAATAAGGCCTGGGTCTGATGCCACGATCATGATCAACCTCTCTATAAGCTCAATATCCTTCACATCAAAAAGCACCCTGAGATCCCTGAATATTGCTTTTTCCACAATATTTTCTTTTATGTAAACCTTTGCGACATCATCATCAAAATCAATCGTCTCAGGAAATGGTCTTAAAAGATAATTTTCCAGTTCAATCTTTATCTCATGCTTCCATATATCTGCATCGTTTTTCAATAAAACGACATCTTTGCCCTTAAATCTAAGAAATTCCTCAAAAGATAGCACATCAAGCTCAAAATAAAATATCCTGCCTGCAAGAGTCTCTTTTTCATCAAGAAGTATGTTTACAGATGCTGAACCTGTAACAAAGAACTTGATGTTCGGATACATATCATAATATATCTTTATCTTGTTCTGCCAGTCATCCAATTTCTGTATCTCATCTAAAAAAATATAGATTTTTTCAGACCGTATCTCTTTTTTAAGTATCTTCTCAGAATATAACGTGGCAAGAGACCGTATATCATCCACAGATTCATCAAATGAAAAATAAAGTATATTTTTAGGGTCAACACCACTTTTAATAAGATCATCTATTACCTGGAATATCATGGTTGTCTTACCGGTCCTGCGCAGACCAACAACAGCCACAATCTGCCTTAATTTCAAGTATTTCTCTATTTTTGAAAACATATCCCGCTTAATATCTGGTGCTAGTTCTTGCTCGACAGAATGTGTTTTCCACCATCTGTTAAATTGCGTTAAAATTTCTATAGATAACATATCAGTTACTTAGACCTAACAAATATATAGGTTTTTCGTTAATACAAATTAACGAAAAACTACATTATTCGTTAAATAAACTCAACGAATAACTGAAATATTGCACTTTAGACAATCTAACAAGCCCCAGGCATCAAACAGAACAAAGGGTTTTCCAGCTGCTCTGGTCTAACATATCCTTGACAGTCCTGCCGCCTTTGTTCACGTATAGGAAATTATACACTTTCCTATGGAGGCTGAAGACTTTTTATTATTTTCTGGTGGCAACCACATTTAAAATTCCATTCTCGGATGACTGTTATATTAATGTACTAAAATATTTAATAAAGTTTATTTCTTGTGTAATTGATTATAATTTATGTCCAAAGTAAATATACATATTAATAAATCATTGACAAAAGACATAGAATACGGCCGTGGGACAAAATTGTCTAACATTTATCAATATTTTTATCAATAAGATGGAAAATGTTATTATAATTTGGTTTAAATACTATTGTAATTCTATCCCATGTAACGTATTTGTAAGGCCAACTTTTTTTCCTTATCATAATAATATTGTTGTTCATTAATATTATATACTTTGTGAAAAATTGTATATGTTGGAGACGTTTATTGTATTTTGATATATTAAATTAACATCTTAAAATGAAAGGGATATTGAATGATATTAAAATCTTATAATGATGGTTAGTGTCAAGCCAAGCGTCAAATGCTGTATTGATTTTTTTTAAATACGTCAGCATCATATAAAATAGGGCAGATTACAGCTATACGTTTCATGGTTGACTTGACATTAGAGTCATTCATTGATTGAAGTGTTAAATGAATTTTGTCCCAAAACTAACAATTTCGAAAATCTTATATACCATAATAAAAATGTGGGCATATATATTGGATATTTTGCTAAGATTACGTTCCATCTAGCCAAGAAGGTGAGTGAATTATGATTCATAAAGAAATTAAAATTAACCATACCGCTGTAAGTAACAGCATGAATACACACAGGATATTGATTCTAATGCTCATGACCGCCTCCATATGTGTGCTAAGTGCAGGAGTGGGCGCGGCGGAAAATGTGGATGTTAGATTAGATCCCACATTAAATAAAATCTCTGGAGAAACAGAAAACAAAGAAGTACTTAATTTGGAAAATGGATATAAAATTAAAATAACAGACCTTGACAAAAATAATCCATATACAATCAGGTTAATTCTTGAAAATGATAGTATTGAACTTGATAATAAAATTATAGAGACTGAAAACGAATATTCCTGGAATAATAATGGGGATCATATTACTTTAAATGTGGAAATATTTGTTGGTACATGCATGGATGTAGTTTTTTTCAATAATGTTTATCAAATCTCTAATGGAAATACTATCATAGACAATGAAACTTTTACATTAATATACAGCAGCGGAATTAGTGGGAGTTTGAATCTGAATACCGATGATTATAACAATATAAAAGGATTTACGACAACAAATGAAAACGTGGTGCAGAGTTCAAGCTTTCCACCTGCATCAGGTTATTCTAAGGAATTCCTAAAAGAAAACTACAGCCTTACATTATTGGAACTGGATGTTGATGGAAATAAAGCATGGATATCATTATCTAAAAATGGTGAAGAAGTTGATAATGAGGTCGTATCAGTCGGTGGATCATATAACTACAATTCATCATTAAGCTTTAAATTAGATAAAGTATTTGTAGGCACATCGAGCAATTATATTGAAATCAGCAATATTTATCAATATTCTGAAATAGATTCAAGTGTTATAGTCCAAAATGAATCTGCATTACTTCTTATAGGGTTAACTGGTAAGTTCATACTTACAGGTGGAGGACTTGAATGGCAACTTGAAGAAAATTGTACATTACATGCTATTGATATTGATATAGCTGGCAATTCCCGGGAGGCAATGTTACTTATTACAAAAGATGGTAACCCAGTTGATTATACCATAATTAGTGTCAGTGATAGTTATACTTATTATAAAAATGAAAACCTTATATTAACGGCTGACGTTGAAACGATCTTCAGTGGTGAAGGTGGAGTATCTCTGGCCCGGCTGCATCATGTATATCAATATTCAGAGGGTACGGGAGAAACATTGTTAAGTGATGCAATGCACCTTTATTCAGTAGGAGATACAAGAGAGGTTGAATGGCAGCTTAATCAGAATTATTCCTTGTCTGCTATGGATATTGATTCCAAGGATACTCCTCGTAAAGTCTGGCTCAGGTTAAATAAAGATGGAAACACCCTGGAAGATAAAATTGTATACTCAGGGGACAGCGCAATATTTTATGATAGTGGTACGCAGATACTTGATTTGAATGTGGGAACCATTTTTGACGGTAGGGAAGGAGACCTTGTTTTCATATCAGATGTATACCAATATTCTGAAACTAAAAAGAAGGATGTATTAATTGAAAATGAAGAACATATTTTTATTTTTGGATATGCAACAGGCAATGACTGGCAATTATATGAAAACTATACTCTCAGCTTTATGGATATTGACATCAAAGAATATCCAAACCAGGTATGGCTGAGGATGAAAAATAATGGAGTGCCAGTTGATGACAATGTTGTGGCTCAAAGTGAGGAATATAGGTATTATAACAACAGCGTATTGCTTTTTGAAGGGTACATTAAGTCAACTTTTGGCGGCAGATACCTTGACTTGTTGACACTTACTAATGCCAGTCAATATTCAGAAGTCGACAATACACCGTTATTTACAGGTGCAACATATTCTTTTTATCCAGGAAATGTTGAACAATATATGGATTTCAATGAAAAATTACCACTTGATGAAAATTATACACTAGTTCCGGTGGACATCCAAATATTAAGTTATCCAAATTCAATGTATTATAATACAAATGATTCACTTTGGCTGCGTTTATACAAAGATGATGTAATGGTAGATGAGGAAATACTTTTAGAAGGACAAGATTATTCTTCCTACAGTGGCAGTATAAAAATCATTTCCACAAAGTTAGATGTGATTTTCATGGGTATGAATACTGAACTTATAAAGTTCGAAGATTTTTATCAGTATTCTGAAGTAGATGGCTCATTGATAAAATCTTATGGCGATATACTATTGCGATTAGGACGTTATTCTCCACCCGGTGCACCTGCAATAATCAGCTTTGAACCAACTACATTCGTCAGTGATGATATAGGCGCAACAAGGAAATTTACTATATTAGTGAATCAGAGCGTAGATGTTAACTGGTATCTAAATGGAACAGTAATACAGTTTAATGAAAGTGTATCGAATGCAGAATATACCAATACAAGTGCAGTTGCCGGTACATGGACCATTAGCGCAATAGCTAACAATGCGAACGGTGTTGCTACGCAAAACTGGACATGGACAGTGATGGCTGAAAATAATAATGTTAGTGAGTTCATATCAATCGGATCAGCAAGCGCACCGACGAATTCAACAGTAACAATCCCGGTCAGTGTTGCAAATGTCACTGACATTTCAGGAATATATCTTGAACTGCTCTACAATTCAAGTGTCGCAATCGTAAGCAGCGTCAATACTAACGAGAGCTTTACTGGTTCTGGCATCACCCCGAACGTTGACAATGTCAATGGTATCATAAGTATCGTGCTGACCAATCCAAATCTTATATCCACATCAGCAGAAACTCCTGTGATCGATATTACTTTTATTCTCACTGGAGGATTTGGTAGTTCTACGTCCCTGGACCTCCAGAACGTAGAATTCAGCGATGCCGGGTTTAATCCGTACACACCAGCAGTTGTGGTGGATGGCCAGATCACAGTCGGGATAAAAGGCGACTTCAACGGTAACGGCGTGGTTGATATCGGCGATGTTGCAATGGTGGCATTCATGGTGGCCGGGAATGTGCCGGAAGACCTGAATGCTGATCTTAATGGAAACGGGCGCGTGGATATTGGAGATGCAGCTAAGATTGCGGCTTATCTGGCAGGGAATGTTAGTGAATTATGAACTGAAGTATTTCAAAAAAAGTCAAACATTCCAACGACACACCGAAACACAGCAGAGCTGCAGAGCATGACGGCGTGCCTTGAAGCATAAAAGAGAAAGATAAATAAACAGGACATTGGAGGTAAAAAAACCAAGTCCTACTGCGGATTAAAATTCTCCATCTGGGTCTGCTCCCGGATGAAGAGAATGTGAAGTGTGGCATCGTGAGGTGCTGTGCGGAGTTCCCTAGTATCGGCAGCCACATCCCAAAGCGCAATCAAACGCAAGGTGATCTTAGGATTGACGACATTTCCGTTATAACCCATATTCGTCAGATTAATGCGGCCATAGAACTTTATAAGTAAGGAGAAGTATCACTGGGCAAAGCGGCTGAGATAGCGGGAGTAACTACAATCGAATTTAAGGAGATTTTAGGTAAACGGGGTATCACATGAGTTTCGGCTATATGGGTATATAGTAACGCTTTAAATTAGAGAAGTTTGAAATTATACCTGCGCCCATTCAAATCTGAGACTTTTTATTATTTTCTGATTACTACTTATTACTACTTATGTATTTCGCAAACTATATATGCGGCCCTAGCATTTCCAGAACAAATTAAAAAATCTCATGATTTATTTCAGTCATGAATTAATAAAGGAAGTTACTATATTTAAAAGTTCTCTAATTTAACCCGTTTCTGAGCCGAAAGTCATGTATCATCAGGGAGATAGAGGCGAGACCGACTGAAGAAATGGACAGGAAGCTTAAAAATTTACTCCAAACATGATCTTCGACACAGATATATTAAGCATTCCACTTATGTAAACAGAAGACCAAATATCCATGCACTGCACCGAATCATCGCGAAATTCATCCGGAATTACTGAGCGTAGAAGGCTATCTTATTACAAAAAACGGAAATGATATATAGTCTCATTTCCATATAAAACCGGTGAAAAAATGAAGGCCTGTATTATGTGTGGTGGTGAGGGCACACGTCTTCGCCCGCTGACTTTTGACCGTCCTAAACCTACAATACCCATACTGAATAAACCCTCAGTGGTACACCTTGTGGAACACCTGGTTACAGAAGGATTCAATGAGATAGTCTTAACCATAGGTTATCTGGGCAATGAGATAGAAGATGCACTGGGAGATGGGCAGTTATTCGGAGTCCATATCGAATACGTACGGGACCCCATCAAACTCGGAACCGCAGGCAGTATCAAGAATGCAGAGTCCCTGTTAAAGAACGAACCCTTCATTGTGATCGGCGGGGATCATGTAATGGACCTGGACCTTCGCGAGTTCTACCGCTTCCATGAAAAAACTACTGCAAAGGTAACAATCGCACTCCTGCCTATTGAAGACCCGAAGGATTATGGTATTGCAGATATGGACGTGTATAATGAGATACACAGGTTTGCAGAAAAGCCAGGTCCCGGAGAGATATTCAGTAATCTTGCAAGTACAGGAATATATGTCTGCGACCCAGCCGTACTTGAAATGATACCACAAAATACGTTTTTCGATTTTGCCAGGAACCTGTTCCCAAAAATGATGGAACAAGGTGAACGAATAAATGGATACCTGGTCAGGGGTCACTGGACCGATATCGGCAATGCAAGAGCATACAGGCAGGCCTGTAGGTGGAAACTTGAGAAACTCCCCGGTACAATAATCAAAGGCCATTTCAACATTAAGGACGCAAGCGTGGCTGGACCGATCAATGTGGATAACGGGGTATCGGTGGGTTCCGATTCTGCCCTTGTGGGTCCGATCATGATAGGGGAGAACACTACGATCGGTAACCAGGTACTTATCGGACCCTATACATCAATAGGCTCGAACTGTGTGATCAAGGATGGTGCCAGATTATTGTCTGCCATTGTGTTCGATGATGTGGAAATAGGCAGGAATACCTGTGTCTCAGGAGCCATCATTGACAATAACACAAAGATAGGGAACAACTGCATCCTGGAGACTAAAACTGTGATCGGACCAAGGGATGTGATCAGGGATAATGTCACAGTTCATTCTAATGTTGTCCTGTGGCCGGAACTTGTCATACCTGAAGGGACCAGTATTATCGAAGACCAGCTAAACCTGGAGTATAATGAATAACGGCCCAAATCAATAATTCATGAAAGGTCCTTGAACCTGTACCTGAACATGGCCTTTAGTACGATAATGCCATCTTGTATTGGCCTGAACTTGGAATTGCCGGTGCGGGCTGTATAGGTTATGGGTATCTTCTTGATCTTAAGTCCCAGCCGTACCGCTTTGGCGGTTATCTCAGTCTCTATCCCAAAATCATCAGATTCAAGTGACATCTCCTGTATAGCTTCCTTCCTGAGTCCCCTGAGTCCTGAAAGGTTATCCACCCTTGATGAATAAAGCAGCCTGAACAATCCCCTTGAAAGGGCATCACCTACCAGGAATAACCTGGGGAGGGCATCACCGTCAAACCTGACCCTCTCACCTACAACCAGGTCATATTCGGCAAGTTCCTCAATAAAATCAGGGATCAGTTCCAGTGGATACGTGCCGTCCACATCCAAAAACACCACATCATCCTGCACATGGTCAAATGCACACCTCAAGGCTTCGCCTTTGCCAAGACCATGGTCAAATATGACCTCTACGCCGTACTTCTTTGCAATCTCAACGGTCCTGTCTGTGGAATTGCCATCAACTACGACTATCCTGGGATTGTGGCATATCTCGTTGATCCTGGTAATGGTGGGGCCTATGGAGGACTCTTCATTTTTTGTTGGCAGGATTATTGAGACCAATATATCACTTCATCAGGTTTTGTCATTTCATTAGGTTTTGTCATTTAATCAGGGTGTGTTATTTCATTAGGGTATGTTCTTTCATCAGGATGCATCACTCATCAGGATGTGTCAACTTCTTCGTTGTTCAACAGTTTATGGAAGCTATCAAGGTATATATAACATAATAATTATCTCTCAATGGCAATATGGAACGACTGAAAAAACTGTTTATCATCTCATTAATAATAAGTATCATCGTTCTGGTACTTGTCACAGTTTTTACCATAGGCCCGGATACCCTGCCCATCCTTCTGAGAATGGAACCAGTATATCTTCTTGCTGCTGTTGCCCTGCATGTAGTTTCTTACTTCATATGGGGGCTGCGTATGAAAGTGATGACTGAGGCCCTGGGATACAGGATAGGGGTCAAAGATGCTACTGAGATTGTAATAGCAAACCTGTTCGCTGCATCAGTGACGCCATCAATGGCAGGCGGTGAACCTGTCAGGATACATATGCTGAACCGCAATGCAAATGTACCGGTGGGCGATGCCTCGGCTGTGGTTATAGGTGAGCGTGTACTGGATGCCCTGCTGCTTTTAATTGCCACTCCGTTTGCGCTGTGGGTGTTAAGTGGTTCACTGATAAGCCGGGAGATGGACCTGGCAATAATCGGTGCAGAGTTATTTGTCCTGCTAATGGTGTTTGTGGCTATTGGCGGCCTGTTGAACCCGACATTCATAGACTGGCTTTCATCACTTATCTCTCGTGGTCTTCACAGAGTTGGAAGATTTGACAGGACAGAACACCTGATACAGTTCATTGATAAAGAATTATTGAATTTCCATAATAGCCTGTGGGCCCTTATGAGAACAGGTAAGCAGGGTTTGTTTTTCGGGTGTATATGTACCATGATATACTGGATCGTGGAATTCATGGTATTGCCGCTGATCCTGCTGGGATTGAACCAGCCGCCATCTATTACGGTGGCTATGGCAGTACAGGTGTTCCTGACATTTATCATGATAGTGCCGGTTACACCAGGAGCCAGCGGGGTCGCAGAACTGGGCGGGGCCGCACTTTTCGGAATATTGGTCCCAGTTTCCATATTAGGGATAGTGGTGGCAGCATGGCGGTTAATTACATACTACCTGAATCTGGTTATCGGCGGTGTGGTAAGTGTAAAAATATTAAAAGATGTGGATATTCTCAGTGAATGGAACAGTAAGTAAAATTATATAGTATGAATATAGTGTTACTATATCCACACAATGGTATATATTAGTGATACCCTCTCTAAAATATGTCATACTTTAAAATTATCAAAGGGAGTATATCATCAAAAGGGTTGGGGCGGGGGTTTCCTTTTTCTTTAAACTCTTTATTTTATTTTCTCAATATTTTCTTGTCTCAATTTTCTCTGTTCAGGCCGATAATATAAATTTACAGATATTTGTATAAACTATTAATACTTTTATAATGCCTATATGGAAAAAGTTTGTGTACTGATACCGGTTGCGCCTTTTGAACCCCTTTCAATAATTCAAAAATCAGTCGATTCACTGAAACAACTGGATACATCAGGTCTGAGCGTTAATATTACTTACATAATAGATTGTCCAAAAGGACCGGACCATCGGACCCGGTATTTGAAATCTGAAAATATTGGTTACCTGGCCCGGTTTGATACACGGGGGCGCAGGGGTGGTGCCATCAATGACGGCCTGTATGCCATCAGGGGGCCGGATGGGATTCTGGATGCAGATCACATTGCACTTTTTGATGTGGATAGTCGCCCCGAACCCGATTTTATATTAAAGTGTATCGATGCCCTTAAAATGGATGTAAATGCCGTGATAGCAAGCGGCACACGTTACATCACTAACCAGGATTCAGGGTGGGTGACCATGATAATCGCTGCCGAATATTCATTTTTCGCAGACGTGTACCGGCTGTATGAACGCTTTGACGGGTTCAAACAATTCAATGGGCTTATCGGTGTGATAGATGCAAGGGCACTTGATGGTACGAGTCTCAACGAAGATGTGTACTGTGAAGACCTGGAATTCACGCAGCGGATGTACATCAACGGCAAAAAACCTGTACTTGCAGAAACAAAAGTGGGTGAGCAGGGCCCCACCAGCCTGAAAGAACTCTACAACCAGCGGATACGATGGATGTCAGGTGCACTGGAGGGAGTGGAGGAGAATATGGTGCGATTTTACTCAGCACCCATCCCTGTGAACCAGAAGCTGGCATGGTTTACGTCCATGACGCTACCTTTTGCGGCATTTTTGCTGACCCCCATTGTCCCGATCTATGGATTAAGGCTCTGGTCAAAGGGGCAGAGTCGTGTATTGTTCAAGACTGTGGGGCTGGTGTTCCATGTATGGCTGATCAGCTTTTGCGGTGTGCAGGCAATATTGAACCGCGCAAGGAAGAAAAAAACTAAATGGACTGATACTTCCCGTTCTGATATTTGAAATTACTAAGTCCTGATTCCGTGAATACTACCTGATGTGTATACACAAAATGTCAGACTTTATCCTAACAATAGACTAATATAAAATAATGTAACATATATAAAATGAGAAAAAAGCAATAATTACTGATTACCCGGGGTTTTAGATGAATAAGACCATACAAGATTCACCACTTCTTTTCCTGGAAAAAGAATTGCGATTAATTAGTCAGGATGCTCTGTTAATTTTTGATACTAAAGGTATTATTGTTGATGTGAACAACACAACAGTTCGATTTTTCGGGAAAAAACGGGATGAGCTGATAGGAACACCTTTTATTGATCTCTTTAGTGATCCGGTTAAAGCAAACAATGCAGTAGAGCAAGTATTTGATACGGGAGAGGTAAAGGATTATGAACTGGTCATAGAAACCGGAGATGAGCCCAATACTATTGTTGCATTTAACATATCACTATACAAAGACCAGACAGGAAATGTAACAGGGGCCTTTGCCGCTGGCTATGACATCACCCGACACAAGCGTGAAGTGCTGGAACTGCATTCCCTGCAGCACTACAACCGGGGATTAATTGAGGTAAGCCTCGATCCTTTAGTGACCTTCGACCAGGAAGGGGTCATACTGGATGTGAACGAGGCAACGATTCGAGCTACAGGCAGAAGCCGGGATGAGTTGATTGGAACGCCGTTCGCTGATTATTTTATAGATCCTGATAAAGCATACAAGGGTGCCATGCTGACCTTTGAAACCGGAAAAGTCAGGGATTACGAACTGGTCATGAAAGCAAAGGACGGAACCGAGACAATTGTGGCCTACAATGCTTCGGTATACAAGGACCAGACAGGAAAGGTGGTTGGTGTATTTGCTGCTGCCCGTGACATTACAGAGCGCAAGCAGGCAGAGCATGAGATACTGAATCTTCAGCGCTACACTCGTGGATTAATTGAGGTAAGCCTTGATCCTTTAGTGACCTTCGACCAGGAAGGGATCATTCTGGATGTGAACGAGGCAACGATTCGAGCTACAGGCAGAAGCCGGGATGAGTTGATTGAAACGCCGTTCGCTGATCATTTCACTGACCCGAAAAAGGCACATAAAGATGCGATGAAGGTCTTTGAAACCGGAAAGGTCAAGGATTACGAACTGGTCATGAAAGCCAAAGATGGAACCGAGACAATTGTGGCCTACAATGCTTCGGTATATAAGGACCAGACAGGAGAGGTGGTTGGTGTATTTGCTGCTGCCCGTGACATTACAGAGCGAAAGGGAGCAGAGCATGAGATACAGAATCTTCAACGCTACACTCGTGGATTAATTGAGGTAAGCCTTGATCCTTTAGTGACCTTCGACCAGGAAGGGATCATTCTGGATGTGAACGAGGCAACGATTCGAGCTACAGGCAGAAGCCGGGATGAGTTGATTGGAACACCGTTCGCTGATCATTTCACTGACCCGAAAAAGGCATATAAAGATGCGATGAAGGTCTTTGAAACCGGAAAGGTCAGGGATTACGAACTGGTCATGAAAGCAAAGGATGGGACCGAGACTATTGTATCGTACAATGCTTCAGTATACAAGGACCAGACAAGAGAGGTGGTTGGTGTATTTGCTGCTGCCCGTGACATTACAGAGCGCAAGCAGGCAGAGCATGAAATACAGGATCTTCAGCACTACAATCGAGAATTAATTGAGGTAAGCCTTGATCCTCTTGTAACCTTCGACCAGGAAGGGGTCATTATGGATGTGAACGGGGCTACAATTCGAGCTACAGGCAGAACCCGGGAAGAGTTGATAGGAACCCCATTTGCTGATTATTTCACAGATCCTGATAAAGCATACGAAGGTGCCATGCTGACCTTTGAAACCGGAAAGGTCAGGGATTACGAACTGGTCATAAAAGCAAAGGATGGGACCGAGACTATTGTGGCCTACAATGCTTCAGTATACAAAGACCAGACAGGAAAGGTTGTGGGCGCATTTGCAGCGGCACGTGACATTACCGAGCGAAAAAAAGCTGAAATTGCACTATCTGAAAGCAAAGCAGAACTCGACTTGATCTTCAAGATCGCTGCTGATGGAATGTGTGTAATAGATGCTGATCATAACATTGTCAAGGTGAATAAAACCTTTATCCGAATGGTGGACATGAATGAGGATGAAATCATAGGCAAAAAATGCTACGATATCTTTAGCGGGGAACTATGTCATTCAGAAGATTGTCCACTTGAGAAGCTAAAAAAAGGAGAACGGTTTGCTGAACATGAATCTGTCAAGAAGCGACCAGATGGTAAAGAGATACCGGTTATTGTGAATGCTGCAAGATTAGAGCAAAACGGCAAATTTGTTGGGATTGTAGAGGATTTTAAAGATATTACAGAGCGTAAGCAGTCTGAAGAAGAAATTCGTGATCTTCAGCACTACAATCGTGGATTGATCGAAGTAAGCCTTGATCCTCTGGTCACTTTTGATCATGAAGGGATCATCATGGATGTGAACGAGGCAACGATACGGGCTACAGGCAGAAAACGGGACGAGTTGATAGGAACCCCATTTGCTGATTATTTCACAGATCCTGATAAAGCATACAAAGGTGCCATGCTGACCTTTGAAACCGAAGAGGTTCGGGATTACGAGCTGGTCATGAAAGCCAGGGACGGAACCGAGACCGTCGTTTCATACAACGCTTCGGTCTACAAGGATCAGACCGGAAAGGTTGTGGGCGCATTTGCGGCTGCCCGTGACATTACCGAGCGAAAGGGAGCAGAGCAGGAGATACAGTATCTTCAGCGCTACACTCGTGGATTGATCGAGACGAGCCTGGACCCGCTTGTAACCTTTGACCAGGAAGGGATCATACTGGATGTGAACGAGGCAACGATACATGCTACAGGCAGAGGAAAAGAAGAGTTGATCGGAACCCCATTTGCTGATTATTTTACAGATCCTGATAATGCATACAAAGGTGCCATGCTGACCTTTGAGACCGGGGAGGTCAGGGATTACGAACTGGTCATGAAAGCAAAGAATGGAACCGAGACTATTGTATCGTATAATGCTTCAGTATACAAGGACCAGACAGGAAAAGTCGTGGGCGCATTTGCGGCTGCCCGTGACATTACCGAGCGTAAGCAGGCTGAAATTGCACTGTCGGAAAGCAAAGCAGAGGTCGACCTGATCTTCCAGATCGCTGCTAATGGAATGTGTGTAATAGATGCTAATTATAACATTGTCAAGGTGAATAAAACCTTTATCCGAATGGTGGACATGAATGAAGATGAAATCATAGGTAAAAAATGTTACGATATCTTCAGAGGGAAACTCTGCCATTCTGAAGATTGTCCACTCGTGAAGCTAAAAAAGGGAGAACAGTTTGCTGAACATGAATCTGTTAAGTTGCGATCAGATGGTAAAGAGATACCGGTTCTTGTGAATGCTGCAAGATTAGAGAAGAAAGGCAAATTTATTGGTATTGTAGAGGATTTTAAAGATATCACAGAGCGTAAGCAGGCTGAAATTGCACAGTCTGAAAGCAAAGAAGAGATCGACCTGATCTTCCAGATAGCTGCTAATGGAATGTGTGTAATAGATGCTGATTTTAACATTGTCAAGGTGAATAAAACCTTTATCCGGATGGTGGACATGGATGAGGATGAAATCATAGGTAAAAAATGTTACGATATCTTTAGCGGGGAACTCTGTCATTCAGAGGATTGTCCACTCAAGAAAATACAAAATGGAGAACAGTTTGCTGAACATGAATCTATCAAAAGGCGATCAGACGGTAAAGAGATACCGGTTATTCTGAATGCTGCAAAATTAGAGAAGAAAGGCAAATTTGTTGGTATCGTAGAGGATTTTAAAGATATCACAGAGCGCAAGCAGGCTGAAGAAGAAATTCATGAACTTCAACGTTACAATCGTGGATTGATCGAGGTAAGCCTTGATCCTCTGGTCACCTTTGATCAGGAAGGGATCATCATGGATGTGAACACTGCCACAATACGGACTACAGGCAGAAGCAGGAACGAGTTGATCGGAACACCCTTTGCTGATTATTTCACTGACCCGGAAAAGGCGCATAAGGGTGCAATGAAGGTCTTTGAAAAGGGGGAGATCAGGGATTACGAACTGGTCATGAAACCTAAGGATGGGACCCAGACCACTGTAGCGGTTAATGCCTCAGTATATGTGGACCAGACAGGAGAAGTTGTGGGCGCATTTGCTGCGTCACGCGACATCACCCTGCAAAAGAAGGCAGAGCACGAATTACAGGAAACCGTCAACAGGCTTGAGGTTTATACTACCCGGATAAACAGCCTGATGGTAACCATGTTAGACCAGATCACAGTGGAAAAGACAAAAGGAGTGATCCTTGACATCTCAGGATTACCACCTGATGAAGAAGTTGCAGAACCTTTGATCAACATTGCAAAGTTTGCAAGACAGCTCGGTGCCACATGTATTATTACAGGTATTAAACATGAGGCAGTACAAAGATTAACTGATGCTGGTGCCAACCTGGCCCCAATAACTACTGAAAAGTCATTACTTGATGGTCTGCGATATACTATAGCAATGATAGATGAGGAAGAATGAGGTGAAAATATGGTCGAAACCAAGAAGGAAAAGCTGGATCAGGTGTTGGCCAAATTCATGCAGGTCGGACAGATAAAAGCAGTGGGTATCGTGAGTGTGGAAGGCCTGCTGATAACATCTATAATGCCACCTGATATGAATGAACGTATTGTGGGTGCGCTCTGCTCGACAATTATTGCAAGTGCGGAAACTGCAAGTTCCCAGATGGGAACCGGAGCGGTATCTGAGGTAAACATTAAAACCGAGCATGGGATATTGTTGCTTAAACCTGCAGGAGAAAAGGCTTTGCTCTTTGCCCTGGCTGAAGTGGAGGCCCAGTTCGGGTTGATAACACTGGAGATCGAGATAAGGAGTAAACAGGTCCAGGATATACTGGAAGAGGTATAGGATAATGGACTTGAAGAAGACCTACATCCCGCGGCTGGATGATATCCTTGGTGGAGGTGTACCGAAGGGATCATCGATGTTGTTCCAGGCAATGCCTGGTATCATGTCTGATGTCTTCGGGTACCAGATCATTTTAGAACGGGTAGAGTTGGAGAGTGAGATCGGTTTTATTTATACTAATACCCGGATGCCGGTTGAGATAGAGCGTGTATTTGATAAATATGGATGGGACTTGAAAACCCCCTTGAATTCCGGGCAGATATTTTTTATTGACTCTATCTCAGGAATGATGGGTGTGCCCCCGATGGGCAAGTACATTATTGATGATTTTGCAAAAAGTACAGAAATAGTTTTACCTGCAATTGAAGATATCGCGGGTGGAACAGCAGTGATTGAAAACGTAGCCACTTTAATTGATTCTATTGGTGCGGATAACACAATAAAATGTATAAAGATGTTGAATGAGGCTGCTGCTAAGCATGAAGTGAATATTGTATACCTTTTTACCAGATGGGATTATGAAGATCGGTTTGTAGAACAATTAAAAAACCTGGTCGATTGTGAAATACAACTTTTTAGTATTGAGGAGAAAGTGATGTACAGACAAGTATTCATGGTGGTAAAATCCAACTGGACCAGGGCATCCAAGTGTAAAATATTCTTTGAGCTTGCTGAACCCGGTGGGGTTAAGGTATTTATTCCAAAACTCCTGGTAACCGGGCCCTATAATGCAGGGAAGACCACTTTTGTCCATGCGATCACAGAAAAGGCCGTTTCTGTGGAGCGGCAGGCATTTGAACTGTTTCCGACCACAGTGGGACTGGATATCGGGCATATGGATTACAAAGGTTTTTCTGCTGATGTCTTCGGTACTCCAGGGCAGGAACGGTTTGACCTGCTGCTGGAACCGCTTGCAAGGGAGGCTATCGGCACGTTCATTGTAATTGATTCGACCAAACCGGATACGTTTGCACGGGCCAAGGAAATGATCAATATGTGCCGGGCAGAGGCTTTACCTAAGGTAATTGTTGCAAATAAGCATGACCTCCCAGGTGCCCTTACACCTGATGAGATAAAAAAACGGATGGCTTTATGGGAAGATGTACCTATAGTGCCTGTTTCCGCCCAGAAAAATGAAGGTGTGGATAAAGCACTTGATACACTTTTTAATCTTATATACCGAGTTTAAATGATACCTAAAATCAAGACTGGAATTGCGGATTTTGATGATTTGACAGGTGGTGGACTGCCAGATAACACCATTACACTTATCTACGGCCCTCCCAAGACAGGAACATCCGTATTTTGTTACCATTTCCTGCAACAGGCAATGTCTGATGATGAGATCTGCCTTTACTTAATGACTGATTATAACATGTTCCAGCTTGAAGAAAAGATGATGCAATTCAATTGGCTCATTCATGAATATTTTCAAAAAGAAATGTTGTATGTGCTGGACATTGCTTCCGGATCAATTGGTGCTACACAAAAGGAAACTGCTACGTTCAAGATATCTTCCCCGCAAAATCCAACTGAGATGGTCAGTAAGATAATTGACGATTTGCAGTTGATCTACCAAAAAACCCATAGGTTCAGGTCTGTTCTTGATTCGACGACAACATTGTTCTCGTTCAATTCCCCGATACTTATTATACGTGTACTAAAATCATATGTCATGAGGATCAAAGTAGCCGGAGGTACCGGGATAATTGCTTATACCGAAGGAGCTGCGGACTCCCAGATCGAAACGATGTTAAAGGCAACAGTGGACAACATTATACATCTGGATGGTGAGAAGATCGATGTTGAAGCAATGACTGGATGTGATAATGTTTCAGCTAATTACAAGATCACTGATGAAGGATTTTGTATAATATGATCATCCGAGAATGTGTTTTGTCCGCCTTGCAAGCATGATGATGCCTATGGCTACTATTCCCATTCCAAGATTCCTGAGTATTCCTCCATCAGAAATTTCTGCAAAGGCAGCAAGTAGATAAACCATATGTATTATGCTGCCCAGGAGGATGATATACCAGCACTGCTTCCAGTATTGAAGCTTTGTTGATTGAATCGCAAAAATACTTGCATATATCCAGAACAACTCGATTATAAGCCTGATAACTAACTCTGCTGTAATTATCACAATAGATAATCTGTTTGCAAATAATGATATAACTATTTATTCTATTTGACTGCATTTCCAGCAATAATGATTTCAGGAGATGAATTATGACAGCTACAGATGGGAAATACTCTGTTTTCTCTGAGTCCTCTGTGGTTCATAAATGAAAATTGAGCTAATAAATTCCTGAAAAAACGCTAACATATCCAAAGGTTTATCTAAAATAATTACTTAGGGAAAGGATGCTGTAAGCACTGAGGGCTCGTGGTCTAGCAGGTTATGACGTCGCCTTGACATGGCGGAGGTCCGGAGTTCGAATCTCCGCGGGCCCACTCCACTCAGGCACAGCTACTCAGGCCAGTAGCGGGCCGCACACGTATAAAGCCCTGCGGGCTTCATACGTGGACTGTATATTCATACGAATTACAAAAGCGGGTTGCGACTGGATAAAACGAAGATTTGATATATTATTAAGGAAAAGAGAATATCCCTACCTGCCCAGGTAGCTCAGTCTGGGAGAGCGCTGCCCTGAAGAGGCAGTTGTCCCCGGTTCAAATCCGGGTCTGGGCATTTATTTTTTTATATTGTTATTTGCATTGATCTGGTGATTCTGGATACCTCGGACGTTAGTCCGGGTGTCATCATTGAGTAATATCGTTCTCTGGCAGATTTTTAGCCATACCGTACCTTCACCCCATCCTCACCCCAATCAAACAACGGCCCCTGTCGCACCACACCCTCCATACGCTCACGCAGCGCATGCGCAACAATAGGCAGCGCAATGGTGGCATCCACAAATACCTGCACTTTACTGGCACTTCCGGCCACCTTACCCCAGGACACTGCCTCGTCAAAGGTACAGCCAGACAACCCGCCCCAGTGGGGTGCATCCGTAGTATACTGGATGGCATAATCATGTCCACCCACATCGCCACCCATCAGGGACGCGATCACCTCGGTCTGCTGGATAAAGTTCTTTGGCACCCCGCCGCCCACATACACCACACCTGTCTTCGCGGACTGCTCCACTATTTGCGTGATCTCATCTGCATCCTTTATCTGGTCCACCATTATTTCATGTCCACGGCGGCGGGCATACACCAGCCCGATGCCAATGGACGAATCAGTCAGTGCGGGCACGAATACTGGCACATCATGCTCATAGGCACTCACAATAATGGAATCACTCCGCCCGCCCATTTCCTTCACCCGCCTGCCTAGTAGCGAGATGAACTCACGGGATGAATAATTCCTGCCTTTTTCAAGGGACGCCCCGAAATCACCAATAAGCCGATCTGACTCCCTGAACTCCTCCTCTACTGCGAACACGTCATGTATCCGGTCAATGCCATGCCTGAACAGTGTCTCGTCGTCTGCCAGGTGCGTGCCTACATAATGTTTCCGGTCCAGGCTCTCATGGATATCGTGGAAGATATTGGCACCGGTGGACACCAGGCAGTCTATCAGCCTGTGCCGGATAAGGAATGTAATTATGCCCCTCATGCCTGCAGGCACCATAGCACCGGACAGGCCCATCATGATAGTGATCTCATCCTCATGCAGCATCCGGACCCAGGCCTCCACTGACTCGCCCAGTTTCCTGCCCTGGAAACCGGTCTCGGTCATGGCATGGGTAATCTCGCTGACGGACCTGGAGCTCACATCCATGGGTACAGTGGGATGTTGGGTAAAATGTTCTTTATTCATTTGAACCACTATTGAAAAACAAGATATTCATAGTCATTGACATGATTTATAAAGAGACTTTAAACCTATAGGAAAGCATATACTCTCCTATACGTTAAAAAAAATACCAAGGTACCCCAAGCCCAACCGGACTCAGAGATACCCTTTCTTATGCATCAACTCAGCATTCAGCACACTGGCACCTGCCGCGCCTCTGATAGTATTGTGCCCCATCACCATGTACCTGATACCTTCCCGTATCCGGCCCACCGACACACTCATACCATTACCAGCATTCCTGTCCAGCCTGGGCTGGGGCCTGTCGGGCTCATCCCTCACAATAATCGGGTGTTCTGGCTCGGTGGGCAGGTCTGAAAGTCCAGGGTCAAAGTCCAGAAACGCCTGACGCACCTTATCGGGTGTGGGGTCATCTGCCATACCAGCCCACAATGCCTCCAGGTGCCCATCCATCACAGGCACGCGGTGACAGCTCGCACTGATATTAATATCAGCAGGGATTATCTGGCTGCCATCGAACTCACCAAGGAGCTTCAGGGGTTCACTCTCCACCTTCTCCTCCTCACCGCCGATGTATGGCACCACATTCTCCAGTATAGCCATACCCGGGATGCCGTCAAAACCCGCACCTGAAATGGCCTGCATAGACGCTATATTCACATTCTCAAGCCCGAACTGCATCAGGGGCTTCAGTGTCAAAGTGAACATGATAGTGGTGCAATTGGGATTTGTCACGATACATCCGTCCCAGCCGCGATTATCGCGCTGTACATCGATCAGCCCCAGGTGCTCCGGGTTGACCTCAGGGATCATCAGAGGTACATCTGCCTCCTTCCGAAACGCTCCTGCATTGCTGGCAACCACACAGCCCGCTTTGACAAAATCAGGTTCCACCTTCTTTGCCAGGTCCGCCGGCAGTGCAGAGAACACCAGATCAGCGTCCACTGCTCCAACATTAACCGGCACCACTTCGACATCGGCTACTTCTTCAGGTATCTGTGACTCCAGACGCCAGTTGGCAGCGTCACGATATTTCTTTCCTGCAGAACGCTCAGATGCTGCCAGGGCAGTGATCTCGAACCAGGGATGTCTGGCAAGAGCCTCAATAAACCTCTGTCCTACCGCTCCTGTTGCACCTAATACGCCTGTTTTGATTGTTTCGGTCATTGGCCAACCTCCGGAAAAAATAAAAAAACGAATATTGATCATCAATTCGATGAAATTGCGGCAGTTGGACATGCATCTACGCACAATACGCAATCAGTGCACTCATCACTGATAACCGCAATGTCATCGTCATTCATTGATATGGCTTCCTGTGGACATTCATCCACGCAGGTTCCACATCCTATACATTCATCTATATCTACTTTTACTGGCATGTTTTTTTCTCAAACCAGGCACGTTGATATGTTGGCCGATTTGAAAAAAAATCTGTATGCCTATTCTTCTATCGAAATTGCTTCAGTGGGGCATGCATCCACACACATTCCACAATCTGTGCACTCATCCGCATTTACCACAGCAATATCATCATCGTTCATTGAAATGGCTTCTGCAGGGCATTCATCCACACATGTTCCGCATCCTGTACATTCATCAACATTTATTTTTGCTACCATATGATTTCTCTCCTTTCATACCCGGTAAATATATCCCGGTAAGAAATAACCAAATGAAGAGGTAAAATAAATACCTTACGATTATTAACCTGCAATCATCAGGAAGGCTATTTAACTTAACCTCCCATATGTGAAGCGAATGAACCAGAACCATGCATTTAACGGCAAACTGGACGACCATATCGTGAAACTGAAACCTGATACTAAGGAGACACTTTACAACACCAGTTTCTATGGCAACCCAAAAGACGATTCCCTTGAACTGACCCTCATCGAAGCTGCCTACCTCACCTACAAAGGCAGGATCAAGGTCACCAGTGATAAGAAGGGGCTTGATTTCAAGGACCTGATCAGCTATGCAAGTAGGGAAAAAAAGAATTTTGAAGTAAAATACATCGTCTATAAAGACATGCGTGAAAGGGGTTATTTCATAAAGCCCGGAGTCACAGATTTCAGGGTATATCCCAGAGGAGGTCGGCCCGGTAAGACCCCTTCGAAATATTTCGTATACACACTCTCCGAACGTAATCCCATGCCCTTAAAAGACCTGGTACGCCAGCTTGAGACCACAGCCAACATGCGAAAGGAACTGGTGGTTGCGGTAGTGGACGAGGAAAGTGACATCACCTTCTACGGTGTGAAGCTTCGCACAATGAAAGGTGATATGAATGAAAATGTCCCGGGTAAAGGTATTGGGGCCACCCTCCTGGAAGACAGGGTCATGGTCTGGGATGCTGATGCATCTGCCCTGCTGCACAAACAATTCTTTTACGGTAAACCCCTGGATGAAATCCGCCTTCAGTTATCATTAGTTGAGGCAGCATATTTGCAGGAGAAAAATGTACTGGACCTCAGTGACAGCAGTGGGGACAATCTACTCGCCAGCATGGAATTTGCAGATAGTGCAATCGATGTTGAAAGCGATTTCCAGGAAAAACTGGCAGTTTACAGGGACCTGAGGGATTCGGGGATGGTAGCCAAGACCGGGTATAAGTTCGGCACTCATTACCGGGTCTATAAAAAAATTGACGGACTGGATACGATGATGCATTCACAATTCCTGGTACATGCAGTGAACATCGAACATGTGTTCAACCTGCCACAGCTATCAAGGGCTATCAGGCTTGCCCACAGTGTGAGAAAACAGATGGTTTTTGCCTGGCGCAGTGGAGATCAGATCATGTACCTGGAGATTGGCAGGATAAAGATGTGATAACGCATGTTTAGTACTGTTTGAATCCTTCGCTACATCTCACTCAGAATTAGACATACGTCAGAAATAATACCATATAGATTTATACTCATCAACATCCTCGCCATCATAATACAACCGTTTTAAATAGCGATATATGGACACATCCACATAATTATAGGGCTCCACAAGCTCCATCTTGGACTCCCATGGATAGAACCGGTACACACGCCTGCCATCCGGAAGTATCATGATCACCTCATGGTCCTGCCACGCCCTCAGGTGGGACTTGCCCAGCCTGGGTACATTGAACACGGATTCATCAGTCCGCTCCAGTCCTGGGAGGAGCCTGGCTTCCTCCTGTCGTTCCTGCTCAAGCCTTGAGATAGGTACACGGTAGTCTATGGTCTCTTCCTTGCCCTTGGTGTTAAAAGTATAATAGGGATCGATACCTGATTTCTTCATGGTTTTTCTAAGCAGGCAACTTTCGAACTTCTTGCTGTTATAGTAGGTGAAGACCTGCTGGTTGTAAATATTAATGCCCTGTTTCTTGATCCTTGATACTGCATCAATGGTATCAGGAGTGAACTCAGTGGGATGCTGAAAATGGGTTATGATGCACAGGTCCCGTTCGCCCAGCTTGTGATATTTACTAAAGATATTAATCAGGTTGTCTGTAAACCTAGAAGGCAGTGTTACCAGCGTCCGGGTCCCTATCCTGATCCGGTCCACATGTTCGATGTCAGAGATCATGCCAAGGAGCCTGTCAATAATGGAATCGTTCAGTGTCAACGGGTCGCCCCCCGTTACCAGCACCTCGCTGATATGCGGATTGGCTTTTATCCAGTTGATCGCATTTAACACGGTCTCCTTTGTGATACTACTTTCCTGAAGACTTTTAATCTCCCAGTTCCTCTGGCAATAGACACAGATCTGGGGGCATGATTGAAACGGTTTTAAAATAAGTATTTTCGGATATCTCCTGGTAATGGTTTCAATGGGGCTTGTCGAAGCCTCGTCCATGAAATCCATGCTTGTCCCGGTCCGAATGCTCCGTAAATAGTTCTGGCAGTATGTCACACTGGGCAGTACCTGTGCCCTTATGGATAAATCATATTGTTTCCGGTTCTCCCTGTCAAATAAGGATAAGTAATACGGTGTTATCTGGAACGGGATATTATTTTCAATAGCTAATTTAAGACCCCGTATCTCGCCTCCGTCCAATGCCGCCACATTTTGGAGCGTATCAATATCAGAAATAATATGGTCAAGGTGCCATTTGTAGTCAGTCCAGTCCTCCTCATTTCCACCGAATTGCTGTAAAATACGTTGTTTCATATCATTTCTTTCAGGGACCAGGTCATGGTCCAGACCTGTCCTGTATTTCTTGAAAGACAGATCCATTCTTTTAGAATAATCATCCAGGAACATTGTTCTTTCAAGTGCGGCTTCCATTCCATCGAGATTTAGAAATGGAGGTTTTTCTTTTTCAGCAAATAACCCGGAATTCCCATTAATTCCCCTGAACAGGTAAATAAACTCGAAAAGGAACCCTTCACTGATATTCTTAGGTACCCTGTTTTCCCTGGCAATATTGTACAATGCCCTAAGAGCTGAGAAGTGTGACTGTTTTTCATTCTGGGTCCTTAAAATCGTCTTTAGAACCCTGATGCAATCCCGTGCATTCTTTTTTTCCAGGATATTCATATCCTGTTTACTATGGGAATATATGGTGAACAATGCTGTATCTATACCATCTAAATAGCGGAAAATCTCATTCCTGGAATCATGGACGTTAATACTATTCTTCAGTATCCTGTGAATGATGAGGTCTGATTTCCATAATAATTCTGCCAATTCTTCCCTGGAGCTTGTAATTATATCTTTCATGTTAGCTAGTTTTTCTTGATTTTTGTGCTCAAAACGTATCCGGACAATTACAATCGTCAACGAGTGACTACTTGTCTAAATGAATGTTGTCTTTAAAGAACATTTCGAATGGTAATTTTATAGAAGGTCAATAGTCTTTAAGAACATTTCGAATGGTAATTTTATAGAAGGTCAATAGTCTTTAAGAAAATTACCTGATTGTGGAATAGCTACTGATCTCAAGAAATCCTTTATTTATAATTTTATATTAATAACTGCATTCAATTATAAAATGCTTATGGGTTAATTTACAAAAAAAGTGGAGGATGTTAAATATTATGTACAACAAGAAAATCTTCTCTTTTGCCAGAATAATATACTAAACTCCAAAATGAATGATAGGTCTCTACACTTGCCGAAATTTGTTTCATTTATATACCATTAAAGCGGCATGCGATGTCTCCGGGTTCGGGGTAAAAGAATCCGAATAATGGATGACAATGAAAGCTCGATCCAGTACCAGAGTAGATGAGGTTATCTTCAAGAAAGCCCCTTCGGGGCAAAATAGAAGTGTGATGTTTTTCTCATAATGTATATAATTTCAGTAGCAAGACAAACAAATGCGTTTATACTTTCCTATACGTCCAGAAACTTAATGAGATTAATGAGAAACTTTCAATTGGTCATGATCCAAGTTTCATTATGGCTTCGGCCAGGTCTCCACCTGTTTCCTTAAGGGCTGCCATTGCTTCATCCGGGGTTTTTCCGGTCTGCTCTGCCACCAGTGTCACATCTTCATCAGGAATTGGGGTTTCACGTGGAACTTCTCTTGGATTACCTACAATCTGGTATGTAAGCATACCCGGAGCCGCCACTTTTGTTACGCTGGCATCATCAAAGATGATATCAGTGTCGGGAGTCCGTATAATTACCTGCTCCACATTTTCGATCTCTTTTGTGTCTATCCCCATCTGTTTCATCATCTGGTTCATGGCCCTGGGATTGACTCCTCGCATTCCGCCTGGTCTTTTCGCCATTTTTTTCACCTGCAATTTAGATATAGCACCCAATATTAATACATTGTTCTAATTTTATCTTTAAAGAGGTTGTCCAACAATTAATGACCACCAATAAATCTGCCTGGAAAACCAATTGTTTTACTCTTGCATCCAAATGAACATCAATATAAACAATATCAGTGTGATTTCCGTGGCTATTGAACAATATTAAGTAAGAAAGACCGAAGGAAAGTATTTAAGGAGATTGCCTTTATATGAAATTTGGGCAATTAGTAGTGATAAAATATATTTTGGAGAACAAGATGAGTGAAATAAAATATCTCACATCAAAAATCATAGTAGATATTAATAAAAATATATATATAAAATCATTAGAAGACCAAAAAGTAATATTTGGTGCAAATTCTGATGATGAAATATATAAGATTGAAAAATTGATTGAATGCACACCGAAAAATAAATCAATTATTGAAGTTGCCGCATATTATCTGAAAAATATAACTATATTACAAGCTTTTTCTGACGGTAATCATAGAACCGCTATTGAGTCAGTTTTATTTTTTTTCAAAAAAAATAATTATGTTTTCACAAATAAAATGACACTTGAAAACACAATCCAACTTCAAAACGATATAAATAAAGCATGTTATGAAGTTTACGGATACTCCATGGCGTCAAGTTAGGCTTGCAACTTCGTAAATTTCTCCATCTATTTTTGGCTCGAAAAGCTTACTCAGTGCCACAAAATTGTTCCACAATCCAATAAGAAAAAGTTAACATGTATGTAGTGTATATACACTACAACCATGACTGAACATAAAACATTCATTCGCAAAATCAAGCAAGGCGATAAAATCAGATATGCTGAAGTATGGAATGAACGACAAGGAAAAAAAGTAATTCAACATCATGTAAGATATTTGGGTAGCGACCCAAACAATCTTCCCGAACCAAGTTCATTCAATATTGAAAAAGTTCATTTTGGATATTTGGCTCAACTACTTCTTAGTGATATCCTCTCTGATGATGACGTTTATCATATGCTAGATGGAATGGGAAAATCCATAGAGCGTAAAGAAATCAAAGAAATAGTCATTCGCCACAATCTTGACACAAAAAAAACTCGCCTTCATCTAGTATTTCCGAGAAAAAGAAAGACCGATGCGCAATCTGCAATCGAAGATTCACAGTCGCCTACACATACACACGACCAATAACAACCCTCCATGGAACGAAAACTGCCAAAGTAAAAGTTCTGTCCTGTGAAGATCACCCAGACGAACACATCTCAATTCAAAATGTTACA
>Ga0255373_1011_pt1 | contig 45071 bp, 37 predicted proteins | sample ANMaggSeSYBR01E5_FD_182093 | JGI IMG/M metagenome (GOLD analysis project Ga0255373, IMG submission 182093) | Sediment cell enrichment communities from methane seep in Santa Monica Basin, California, United Staets - ANME aggregate JGI... | ecosystem: Environmental > Aquatic > Marine > Cold seeps >... | reverse complement strand
TGCTGCATGAGATTGGAATGGAAATCAACCTCGTGGAAATAAGACACAGCCTTGACTTTGGCAATGAAGTGCTTGGATATATGCTGTTGATAGGACTTGTCATCGCAATTGCAAGACGCCTGGCAATTTCAGATGTTGTCAAACGTACTCAAATGTTTGACTGGGTACTTGTCCTTGGTACACTGTTCATCACAATAACAGGTTTTATGGCAGAAGGTTACAGACCTGATGCCATAACAGGTGCATGGACTTTCCTGGGCAGCAATGTAGCTTTAGCCGAAACCTTTGCACTGTTCCATGTGGCAATTTCACTGCTGTTCTGTATTGCATATATTCCGTACAGCAAGTATATGCACATGTTAGCAGCACCAATGGTCATTCTTGTAAATGGTGGAGGAGAGTAATATGGCAGATGAAGAAAAACCCAGACCTGTAATTCCAAAAGGAGAGCCATACATCAAGACTGATGTAATTAGTCCTACTTTTATGATGCAGTACGATGCCTGCACCAGATGTGGGGAATGTGATAAATGGTGTCCTGTTCTGGATGCAAAGGATGGGGACCGGAAATATTCCCCGATGGACAAGATCAGCCGGTTCAGGACATTTATGGGACAGAGTTATGGCTTAAAAGCAAAAATATTCGGACCGAAACGGCTCGATGAGGATGATATCCAGGATTTCTCAGATGCCTTTTTCCACTGCAGTACCTGTGGAGTTTGTGCTTCGGTCTGTCCGGCCGGTATAAATACTGTTGATATGTATGAGGCTACCAGACAGCAGCTTGTGATGAGAGACAATGGTCCGTACGGAAAGACTATCATGTTCCCAAAGCTTATTGGTGAGTATCGTAATCCATATCTTAAAGATCAGAAACAAAGACTGGATTGGATACCTGATGATGTTAAGATAGCCGAAGAGGCAGATGTGGCTTATTTTGCTGGATGTACTGCAGGATTTAACCAGCAGGTACTTGGAGTCTGTACAGCCAGGGTCCTGAACCACCTGAATGTTCCATTTATATATCTGGGTGAAGAGGAAACGTGCTGTTCTTCTGCAATTATTAGAACCGGTCAGCCTCACAAAGGTGATGTCCCTTACATAAACGCCAAACATAATGTGGAAGCACTGGAGGCAAGGGGAGTCAAGAAGGTGATGTTCGCATGTGCGGGTTGCTACAGGGTTGCAACTATAGACTGGCCAAAACAACTGGGTAGAAAACCCAACTTTGAAGTAGTACATGTGGCTGATCTGCTTGCAGACCTCATCCAGCAGGGTAAGATCGAATGGAAGAAGTCCTTTGATAATAAGATCATCACATATCACGACCCGTGCCATCTTGGACGGCATTGTGGTGTGTATGAAACACCGAGAATAGTATTAGATAACCTGCCAGGTCTCAAATTCGTGGAAATGGACAGGATCAAGGAACTTCAGCGGTGCTGCGGAGCAGGCGGCGGCGTAAAGGCCGGAATATCTGATCTGGCGCTTGATATCGCATCCGAGCGTATCAGGGACGCACAGGCTATTAATGCAGATATCCTGTCATCTTGCTGTCCGTTCTGCCGCCGGAATATTGGTGATGGAAGGGATAATGTATATGACCAGCAAGGTTCCACGAACTTCGATCTGAGAGATAATCCTGAAAATGCGATGCAAGTGGAAGATATGATCGTGCTTGTGGCTGAACTTATGGGTCTGTCTACGAAGATCAAAGCCCAGGAAGATGAGGATAAAGCAGCGGGAGTTGAGGCAGCAGCACCTAAACACCTGAAAGATCTATAATCTGAAATTGGCGCATGTTATGCGCCATATCTTTTTTTTTGTCGTTTTACACACTTTCTGCAAAAAATTATATGTATTTTTATTTTGTAACATATATGAAAGTATAAACGCATTTCGATATCGATATCGGTAATTTTCTTAGTTTCAATCAAATCTTTTGACATGATTTACAGGATATACAGGATTGGATCGTATCCTGTAAATCCTGTAAATCCTGTCTGAATTTTCCATTTTCCAGAATAATTGTAAAATACTATTAGTCATTATCTTATTCTATGGCAAAAGATAGTGAACTGACCGATGACGAACTGGAGGAGCTTCTGGTGAAGCAGTTTAAGCAGCAGCCTGGGAAATGCAAGATGAAACCTGTTTCAAAGTTTATCAAGAAGGACACTGCACCACCGGATGAAAAATTATAGGGTGTCACAGCAATAATTAAAATGAAAGGGAGAAGTAAAATGGTATATGTAACAGGTTTTCGATGTTTCAAATGCGGCAAGCACCATCTACCAAGTGAGATTGAGAGCAAACCAATCCCCAGATGTTCTAAATGTAACTCCGGACTGGATGCGGAGTATGATTATGATTCTATAAGGAAGTCCCTCCTTACCGACCCGTTCAAACGGGCGAGCCCCACCCACTGGAAATACTGGGCGTTCTTGCCTGTGATGGACCTGTCCAATGTTATTACCATGGGCGAGGGGGGCACGCCCCTGCTTGAGAACAATTCGCTTACCAGGGACATAGGATGCAGGCGGATGCTGGTGAAATACGAGGCTATGAACCCCACAGGCTCTTTTAAGGATCGGGGCTCGTCCCTGGAGATCACCAAGGCGATGGAGTATGGAAAGGAAAAGGTGGTATTAGCCTCTACAGGCAATATGGGTGCTTCTGTGGCTGCATATGCTGCTTTTGCCGGGCTTGAATGTATCGTATTTGTACCTAATATTGTGGCTGCGGCCAAGATCAAGCAGATAAAGGCGTACGGGGCTGATATTTGGTTCGTGGATGGCGATTACTCACTGGCGATGAAGCAGGCCGAGGACTATGTGATAGCCCATAGGGATTCGTTCCTCACAGGCGATTATCCCTGGAGGGGAGAGGGTACCAAGACCGTAGGCTTTGAGATAGCTGACCAGTTATACTGGCGGGTGCCTGATGTGATTGTTGCACCTATAGGTAACGGGACTCTTATCTGGGGTATTTACGAGGCCTTCATAGACATGTACGAGGTGGGTGTCATTGAGCGCAAACCGACTTTTATAGGTGTACAGGTTGAGGCCTGCCGCCCTGTTGTGGATGCCTGGGAGAAGAATTCCAGGGAGATCATTCCTGTGGAGGACCCTGAGACTGTTGCTACTGCCATTGCCTGTGGTGACCCTATTGACGGGCTGGGGGCTTTGCGTGCCATAAGGGAGACCGGGGGGCAGGCTGTGAGTGTTTCTGATGATGAGGTGATCGAGGTGCGGGATTTTCTGGCTGGGCATGGTATTTTTGTTGAGCCGAGTGGTGCGGTGGCGTATGCTGGAGCGCGGCGGGTGTCCGGGGAGCTGGAGGGTAAGACTGTGGTGTGTATGGCTACGGGGCACGGGCTAAAGGATATGTGGGGGATTGAGTGAGGTGGGGCAGTGGAGTGTTTGCAGGCTTTGAGGTATATTGTCCGGAGTATGTGACTGCAAAATGGGGAGCATGCTCAAGTTGGCGAAAAGATTCAATTATTTTTACATTAATAATAAGCGAGTCTTTTATAAAATCATTACAAAATCTATGTTCATGAATATTTAAAAAAAAATAAAATTAGCATAACCTCATCCACCAATTTACCAGCCAATCTGCCCCCCTTCTGTCATTAACTTCCTACCGAGTCTGATGCGCTCAATTACTGGCGTGAGGAGTGGATGGAGGGTCGGGGCAACGCCATGGTTGTTAAACTATATTAAATATTCATTGCGGTGGACATAATTTCAGGGTTGCATCATCTGTGTATATCGAATTAGTGCCGCCTCTGATAGTTAAAATATAAAATTTAAGTTATAGCGTATGGCGAATTTATACAAACTTGCCTTAAAAACTCCGTACCAATTACTACGAGTTGGTTGCTAATTATTGTGTAAACCATGCCGTCGGACCTGATATACTGCTTTTAAACCACACAGGACACCGAGTGCACAGAGCATTATTACCATTTTCTGTGTACCTCTTTTCCCTCTGTTATTGGTAATGATTTGAATACAACATCATGCGCCATAAATCCAATAAACAATCACATCAATCACACACCAAAATATACCTACACATCAATCAAACAAAATCCTTATCTAATCTAAGCATTATCAATTACCAAAACAATGGTGACAATAATATGCAGATACTACTCATCCATTCAGACCATATCGAATACCATGTTAAGAAAAAGACCCCGGTAGCAGAAACGATAGATGAAAACATGCACCATGGCAGCATGGACGAGGCACTGACCGTCTTTATCGCTGTGGAAAAAGCAGATGAAACCGACCCGAAAAAGGCAGTTGCCGCTTCAATTGATGAAATAAAGAAAGTAGCAGGCCAGGTCAAAGCAGAGAATATCATGCTCTACCCCTATGCCCACCTGAGCAGTTCCCTGTCATCACCCAAGGTGGCAGTACAGGTCCTGAAAGATATGGAAAATGCACTGAAAGGTGAATATAATGTCAAACGGGCACCTTTCGGGTTCTACAAGGCATTCGAGATAAAATGTAAAGGCCACCCACTGTCAGAACTTTCCAGGACCATCCGGGTAGATGGCGAAGCGACACCGGACGGTGCCGCATCCGCAGTATCCACAGCACCTGCATCCAGGAAGGAAGAAGTAATAAGCGAGGCCATCAAGGCAGAAGAAAAGGCCAAGTCCTACTGGCACATCCTGACCCCGGACGGAGAGCTGCACTCATTTGATGATTTTAATTTCACAGGACACGATAACCTGCGCAAGTTCAAAGACTACGAAGTGTCCAAGAGCAGGGCCGTGGACCGCACACCGCCCCATGTGGAACTAATGCGGCGGCTTGAGATTGCGGATTATGAGCCAGGCAGCGATAGCGGCAATATGCGTTTCTATCCCAAGGGAAGGCTTATAAAGAGCCTGCTGGAAACCTATGTGTTGGACCGCACGGCAGCTATGGGTGCCATGGAAGTGGAAACTCCACTCATGTATGACATGAACCATCCCACGCTAAAGAAATACCTGGACCGGTTCCCTGCACGCCAGTACACGATCGAAGCCGACAAGAAGAGCCTCTTTTTGCGTTTTGCAGCATGTTTCGGCCAGTTCCTGATGAACCATGACATGACCATCTCTTACCGCGACCTGCCCTTAAAGATGATCGAGATGACTCGGTACAGTTTTCGTAAGGAGCAGAGCGGAGAACTTGTTGGGTTGCGGCGACTGCGGGCCTTTACCATGCCTGATATGCATACTCTGGCGTCTGATATGGAGCAGGCCATCATAGAGTTCGGCGAGCAGTATAATATGTGTATGAGTGTGCTGGACACCATGGGGCTGGATCTGGAGGACTATGAGGTTGCGATACGGTTTACCAGGGACTTCTATGAGGAGAATAAGGAGTTCATTACCGAACTTGCCCGTGTGGTTGACAAGCCCGTGCTTGTGGAGATGTGGGATGAGAGGTTCTTTTATTTCGTGCTGAAGTTCGAATTCAATTTCATCGATGCCCTGGACAAGGCCAGTGCCCTGTCCACTGTGCAGATAGATGTGGAAAATGCAGAGAGGTATGACATCAATTATATCGACCGTCAGGGTGAGGCACAACGGCCTACAATCCTGCACTGCTCGCCAAGCGGTGCCATCGAGCGTATTATCTATGGCCTGCTTGAGAAGCAGTATATGCGGACACAGGCGGGCGGAGTGCCTATACTGCCGATATGGCTGTCTCCGACCCAGGTAAGGGTAATTCCAGTGACTGAGCGGCATATGGAAGCGGCCCTGGAAGTGGAGCAAATGCTGGGCTGCAGGGTGGATATTGATGACAGGGCCGAGACTGTGGGTAAAAAGATACGGGATGCAGGTATGGAATGGATTCCGTATGTTGTCGTGCTGGGTGATGAGGAATTTGCATCAGGCGATCTTAGTGTAACTGTCCGTTCTGAGAGCCAGCCTAAAAAGCCCAAGCAGGTGAAGATGAAGGCATGGGACCTGTCTGCCAGGGTGCAGGCCGAGATTGCAGGGTTGCCGTATAAGGGTCTGGCACTGCCGGTATACTTGTCAATGAGGTCCAAGTTTTTGTAGATGGAAAGGCTTTTAATTGATTAACGAGTACAAAAGGCAACACAACTCAGGTTTTATTGCGGGACAGTAGGGTAGCCTGGCCGATCCTCGAGCGTTTGGGGCGCTTGGACTGCGGTTCGAATCCGCGCTGTCCCACTTGATATTTTTCTGTCTGCTATTTTGGGAATGTGCCGGGAATAAGCAAGGTAATTGCAGAAACAGTATTTACCAAATTGCATGCACCAAAAGCTTATAAGTTGTAAGGTGGTTAAGGGATGAACCGATAACAGTTATCATATAATACAAAAAATTTTCGTAATTCACAATTTCAATCGGAGGATTATCATCAATGGGACAAAGACCAGCTAAGACGTTCAGGAATTATAATAGCAGGAGAGCATATACTCGCAGGAAATACATGGGCGGAGTGCCGGGTAGCAAAGTCGTACATTACGATATGGGTAATGTAAAAGGTGATTTCCCCATAAAAGTTTCCCTGGTGGCAAAGGAGGCATGCCAGATCAGGGATTCCGCACTGGAAGCGGGTAGGATCACGGCCAACAGGTTGCTTGTTAAGAACCTGGGTGTGCAGAACTTCCATGTTAAACTCAGAGTACACCCGTATCAGGTAATAAGGGAAAACAAACAGGCAACCGGTGCCGGAGCTGACAGGGTCAGCCAGGGTATGCGCCAGGCATTCGGAAAGGCAACAGGAATTGCCGCCAGGGTAAGGGCAGGACAGAAGGTCTTTACCATATCTGTAGACAAGGAAGGTTTTCCGATAGCTAAGGATGCTCTAAGACGCTGCGGCCATAAACTTTCCACACCTGTGAGTATTGTAGTGGATGAAGGGCAGAAACTTATCAACTGATTCGTTATTTGATCAGAAGCAAAATTAAAAGTGGTAAATATGGGAGAATATGAAGCTTATTTGGACAGGGCGTACGAGAAACTACCCGATATCATAACCACTGACGAACGGTTCGTAATCCCCGAACCCAGGATATTCTCAGAAGGTAAAGCTACCGTACTTGAAAACTTTGGCCAGATAGCTGATGTACTTAACAGGGATCCTGACCACTTGATGAAAGCCCTTACAAGGGAACTGGGAACAGCAGGTAAGATCGACGGACAGCATGCAGTATTCCAGGGTAAGTTCATGGCAGATGCAATTTCCGAACAGATTAATTCTTATGTTGAAGAGTATGTTAAATGCTCGGAATGCGGCCGGCCCGACACCAAACTGGTCAAGGCCGAACGTGTACTGATGCTTCAGTGTGATGCATGCGGGGCTCACCGACCTGTCAGGAAAAGAAGGGCAAGGGTCGAAGCTAAGAGGGATGCTCTTGAAGAAGGCGAGGAATATGAGTTCAAGATAGAGAGCGTGGGTTCCAAGGGCGATGGTGTGGCAAAGGTGGATAAGTACATCGTATATGTTGCAGGAGCATCCAAAAAGGAGATCGTCAGGGCAAAGGTCAAACGTATTTCCGGTACTGTGGTATTTGCCGAACCTGTAAGGTAGCATTATACCCTCTACTCAGGCCAGTAGCGGGCCGCACACGTATGAAGCCCTGCGGGTTCCATACGTGGACTAATCTACTATAGCCAGTAGCAGGCCTGTGACGTATGGTGCTTTCGGCACTATACGTCGGAAATATATGCTAATACATACATAATACATACAAAGGGGCTGTGGCCTAGTCAGGAATGGCGACGGGCTCCAGCGGATAAAATGATGAGCAACGGGTCTACTGAGACCAGCCCGACGGGGTCGGTCAGTGAGGAGCCGTTGGAGCACTGATTTGGTGTTCTCCTTGAATTCTTCAAGGGTTCGGAGAGACCCGTCGATCGTGAGTTCAAATCTCACCAGCCCCATCCTTTTTATTTTTTTATGGTATATAAAGTATAAAATTCTCCCCAAATCTTGCAGATAAGAACTGCTGCTATAGCTATGATTCCCAGCAAGAATATGTACCGGATTTACATCGCGCATATCTTGCATCTACTCGTCGAACCCAAGCAGCCATTTCCAGATAGAAATAAACGTTATCCCGTCTTCGAATTTATCAACATTCCTTGTAAGCAGGATTGTTCGTTCATGCACATACCCCACATCCCCTATGCCCCACCTACTATTTACACATTAAGGCATTGTCCTTTAATTTCAGACAAGTATAAATATATAAACACATAGCGCCATCAATTATAACATGAAATCAGGTGTTCGCGATATTATCATCATAGTGCTTTCAATTGTACTGGCGATAGTTATTGGGCCATATATCGTGAAACTGGTTGGTGAGGTCATCAGGATATTGGTTATAATCGTGCTGGCGTACATACTTTTCATTGTTTTGAAACAATTGACAAAATAATACTGGGATAGATTTAATAACAGCCCGACCAATTGGAAAATCGAGGAATAAAACTTGCGTTCAATCCAGCGTGTAAATAAGAAAACCAGTACTAAGTCCCACAAAGAACGTGTGGAAGACGGGGCACGGTACGTAGTGTTAAAACCGGCCGGATACCCGTTACGAAGTCAGCTTCATGAATATCCCGAGATGTCTGAAACCAATGTTTTCGAGTTTTATGCCCGTGAGCAGTGGAGTGGTATAGTGGTAGAGTCAGGTGAATATCTATTTGACCGCAGGATGTTCCCTGATTTTGCGTTCAAGGTAATAGATGTAGTACCCGAAGGTAGTGTTATAAGCAACTCTACTATGTTTGTAATTGATGAAATCAAGACAGAAGAGTTAGTACCTGAGATATTCAGCGAAATAAATTTCAAAGATGTGATCGGCCAGGAGGGGGCCAAACGTAAGTGCAGGCTTATAATGAAGTTCCTTGACGATCCTGATGGTTTTGGCAACTGGGCTCCCAGGAATGTACTCTTCTACGGCCCCTCAGGAACAGGCAAGACCATGCTTGCAAAAGCACTGGCAAATGAATCCGAAGTACCCATCATTCCAATAAAGGCCACACAACTTATCGGTGAGTTCGTGGGTGACGGTGCCAGGCAACTGCACTCACTATATGACAGAGCCGAAGAACTGGGACCCTGCATAATTTTCATTGATGAACTGGATGCCATTGCCCTGGACAGGCGTTTCCAGGAGTTAAGGGGTGATGTGATAGAGATCGTCAATGCACTGCTTACAGAGATGGACGGCGTGGAAAAGCGGGAAGGAGTATGCACTATAGCTGCCACAAACAGGGTAGAGACCCTGGATACTGCCGTAAGGAGCCGCTTCGAGGAGGAGATCGAGTTCATCATGCCGGATAAGGATGAAAGGCTGGCCATACTCAATTCTAATATATCAACCTTCCCTATTGCACTGGAAAGTGATGTAAATATCAAGTTGCTTGCCGAACGGACCCATGGTATGTCGGCCCGTGACCTTGTCGAAAAAGTGTTGAAGACCGCCCTTCATGCCGCCATTATCGAGGACAGCCAGGTAACGAACCAGCACCTTGACGATGCTATCAAGAGAGTAGAGGGTTCAAGTATTTTCAAGAACTCTGATGAAGGAATGTTCAGATAGGGCAGATGAAACAAAGACAACTGGAGATACTTTTAGAACAGGTGGCAGTCTTTGAGTCACCATCACCGTCCCTTGAACAGTACACTACTCCGGCAGGTATTGCTGCCGAACTCCTGTATTTTGCCTTGATGAGGGGTGACCTTGTGGATACTGTTTATGACCTGGGATGCGGGACCGGTATCCTGGCTATTGGTGCAGCCCTGGTGGATGCACCCAATGTTGTTGGATTTGATATAGACATGAATGCATTAATGACGGCCAGGCAAAGTGCAAAAAAGCTGAGCGTGGATGTGGAGTTCGTATGCTCCAGTATCCAGGATGTGCCTGGCAGGGTCCACACTGTGATCATGAACCCTCCTTTTGGTGCACAGGTAAGGGGGAATGACAGACCATTTTTAGTTCGGGCGCTTGAAGTGGCGGATGTGATATATTCCATCCACAATGAAGGAAGTTATGAGTTCATCAAAAAGTTCATAAGTCCTGCGGTCATTGCAGACCGATATAAAGTCGGTTTTCCTTTAAAACGAACTTTTAAGTTCCACAAAAAGGATATTGAAGTTGTTAATGTAGAAATATACCGTATAGAAAACCGATCCTGATTGGAATACAATTACCAGCTAACCTTTATTGAAAATAAGATTGGTCAAGGATGTCTGGACATCAAAATCACATAAGAGGGATTATCATTAGAATTAAGAGGAAAAAGTCAGTATCACGCAGGAAATTGGGAACAACTACTACTGCGGTAGATATGGAAGTACAGGAAGAGGTTTCCAGTGAAGATGAAGAAAAAATTGAAGAAGTAAAAACGGTAGAAGAAGTAGAAAAGATGGAAGAGGTAGAAAAGATGGAAGAAGAATCCATTGAGGTCACTGAAAATCCGAAAATTCCAGCGAAACCTGCAGAGGTGCAGGAAACCAGGGAGTTCGTACTACCGGGGGATATGATCGGGACAGCAGAGGAATTCATTTCCAATAATAATACTTTCAAATATGGTGGGAATATATATTCTTCGGCCACTGGCCAGGTCAACATCAACAACAAAACCCGTGCCATTTCAGTGGTTCCAAAGACTGATATACCGCCCATGATAAAAAATGGTGACGTGGTCATAGGTCGCGTGAATGACCTCAGGAGTTCGGTGGCCCTTGTGGAGATTGCCATGATAGAAGGTAAAGGCGAGAGGGAAATTGTTAATAATCAGCCCGCAGTCATACATGTGTCCAATGTAAAGGACAGTTATGTTAAGTCACTGGACTACGAGTTCAGCCCCTTTGATCTCGTCAGGGCAAAGGTAATTGACGTGAAGTCTATGAGGCTGAGCACATCCGGTAACAATTTAGGTGTGATCAAGGCGTACTGCAGCAAGTGTAATGTTAGCATGGAAAAACAGTCAAATAACGGCAATAAGGGTAGTAAGTTGAAATGTCCTGTCTGCGGGAATATTGAATCGAGAAAGCTGGCTGCGAATTATGGCAATTTTTCCACATGAGGGGATGGAAGATGAAACTTAAAGTTATTGATAAAACAGATACTGAGATCAGGATTGAGATCGGGGACGAAAGTCATACATTACTGAACAGTTTGAAGACACTGCTGCTGAGTGACCCCAGGGTGGAACTGGCAACTTACCATATTGAACATCCTACCATCACCGAACCTATCCTGTATGTAAAAACAAAGGATGTGGACCCTATCGTTGCCATAAAAGAGGCATCCGACAGGCTTGTTGAGGTCTTCGAAGAGTTCAAGAACGTTTTTAACAATAAAGCCAGCATGTAGACCATGCACATCAAGCCCGAGATAAGGATTCTTGGTATTGACGATTCATCACTGCATACCGACCGGGTGATGATCGTTGGTGCTGTGTTCAGGGGGGGCGAGTGGCTGGACGGTGTGCTGCGCTCCCACATCACCAAAGACGGCACTGATGCTACTGATACTATAATCAGTATGGTGACAAATAGCAAGCATTTCGGGCAGGTAAGGGTGCTGATGCTGGATGGCATCACCTATGCAGGTTTTAATGTTGTTGATATTACGGTAGTATTTGAAAAAACCGGTATTCCCGTTATCGTGGTGATGCGTGACTATCCTGACCTTGACCGCATCCGGGCTGCCCTGGAGCACCTGCACGACCCCGAGCCCAGGTGGAAGGTTATAAAACGGGCGGGCGAGATACATGAGGTTGTGACCCACGATGGTGAAAAACCGGTCTATTTGCAGCACTGTGGTATAGAGCTGGAGGATGCCAGGGAGATCGTGCGGATGTCCTCTACTCACAGCAATATCCCGGAACCCCTGCGGGCGGCGCATCTTATTGCCACTGGTATCGTGTGCGGGGAATCCACAGGTAAGGCGTGAAGCCGTGAGCTTGTATCGTGAGTTTGGGCGCATCCTTGGCATCGTGACCTTGACATTTATTTATCTTCCACTTCAAATTGTAAAACATCCAGGAACCAGTATCCGTCTTGCAGTATATTCTTGCTATCCACGATCTTCAACCTGTGCTTGAATAGCGGACCGTCAATGACAAAGGTGTGGAACTCACCGCCCTCGCCGCATGGGTCAATGGCACTGTTGTACCTGCGAAGGTCTCTTGCAAATTTGTGATCTATGGGGCGTCCCAGCCACTCTTTGCCAAGCAGACCGCCTTTAACACTTACTATTATGGTTTTAAACCCGGCATCTACCAGGTCTGATATGATCTGCTCAGAATCACGCATCCACAACGGCATTATTAGCTTTACACCCAGGTCATTGCATATTCTGTCCACGAGGTTGTTATGGGTACGGATATGACCGAACACTGCGCCTTCTATTGCCGCATTGTTGTCGTTTAATTCCTTTACAACTTTCTTGAATTCCTGCTCATAGGAAATAAAGTCTGTCAGTATTGAAGGGATTCCAGTGGCTTGCATCTGAGCAGACAGGAGTTCCGGATTGATGGTATGGGAGCCTTTCATTTTTGCGTCCCTGAAATTCAGGAGATAAGTTATATTGAAACCGTCTGACATGGCCTGGTAGCATGAAAGGCAGCCGTCCTTCCCGCCGGTCCATGAAACCACGACCTTGGCTTTTTGTTTGGGTTCTAAGGTGGTTATGGAATTCATTTTTGAGGTATGATCGATATTTATAAAATGTTACTGATAAATAAGAACCGGATAAAAGAAATCCTCTTAGTCATATATCAGCATTTGATCAGTTACTTCAAAATATTTATCAGCAGCTGAGATCAACTCAGGTCTTGTATTTTCAATAAATGATACGATTTCGACTTTTACGCCTTTAGATTGAAGTGCATAGACAAGTGGTACAAAGTCACTATCGCCTGTGAGTATTACCATAACATCCACTTTATCGGCAAGCGAAAAAGCATCGATTGCAATTTGCATATCCCAGTCTGCTTTGATGGAACCGTCAGGAAGTCTTCTGGGTGTTTTGGATTTTACTTCAAAACCAAGATTTTCCATAAATTGAACAAACTTGGACTGGTCTATTCCTTCGGGCGAGACGTTGTATATGATTGCCCTGGTAATTTCCCTTGATACCATTGAGTCTATGACTACACTATAATCCGGCTTTGCGCCCCTTGCTTTTGCTGATAAGTATATGTTCTGTCCATCGATGAGGATGGCTGTTCTTTGTCTGAATTTGTTTTCATCTTTTTGATACATAGAAATGCCTGAGTTGTTTATATTCCCCTTACTAATTTATACTTTATGTATCGGTTTGATATTCATTCTATAAAGCAGGTATTGGGTAATGACATGCCTGTATGTGATGTGATAAGGATATTTGTGTAAGTAGAGAGAACCACAGAACAATGAATGGCACTTTTCAGTTGTGGATATGATTGAAAATCAATCCCTACCCAGCGACCGTGCAAACTCTATGCTGCCACAAACCTTCCCCTGGAAATTAACAATGGTAGCCGAAACTTCCCCGTCCTCAATCATCAGTTCGGCCGCACTGGGCTCGGACTGTCTGGGCGAAGTGGGGCTGCCCGGGCATAATAGAGTGATGTCCCCGCTTTTGTGCAGCCTGGGCCTGTGGATGTGCCCGAAGATCAGCAGGTCAACCTCTAATTCCCTGGCAAGATAGCCCAGTCCTGTCATATCAACTACTGAGAGCTGGCCCCGGTGTGTCACACCGATACGGATACCTTCAGCCTCGAAGATGGTATGCTCTGGTAGCAGATGCCTGATCTCCCGGGAGTCTGTGTTACCTGCCACACCCACCAGATTGTTGATATCCTGCAATTCATTATAACACTGGAGGGATACGAAATCCCCTGCATGAACTATCATATCGGAAGAAGCCAGCATATCCAATAGGGGACGGGGCAATATTTCGATGGGCTGACCTGGTCTTAAATGTGTGTCAGAGATAACAGTTATTTTCATGAATGGATAATTCACATACAATTTGATAATACTTACCACTGGAAAATATCCACCGAACAGGGGTATGAACAGGGGTATGAACAGGGGTATGAACAGGGGTATGAACAGGGGTTTGTAATACCTGCATCAGGATAGCCCAACTTTTTATAGTCTGGTAGTTTAAAGAAAAAATGCAATAATTTTTTATATTATGGCATTATTATACAACTATAGTAACACAATATATAATATATGTATTACTAATTGCTATTATTACATGGATGGATGTTAACATGTAGGAAGATGTAAAGGAAAGTTCTGAAAGCAAATGGGATACTTTGAACCAGACGTTTGTAATTAATCAATTGGTCAATCAGGCATATGGTGAGATATATGAACATAAGGCAGATCCCTGGAAAGTTTATATGACAAAATGCAAAATGCTGTGCCAGATTGAAAATCCCTCAATGTATAATTACTATATCAAGAACTGTACGACAAATTAGAGCGTCTTGAAAAGCAAATAATGGCAAGGCATTTAAGTCTGTAACAATTCCAATTGTATAATTTTTGTAGGTGATAACATGAATCTGTCTCTAACCCAGGAAAAAATATTGTCAAATTTAATTTACCTCTATAATAAGAACGATAGACCACTTCAGGCATCAGAAGTTGCACAAACCACAGGTCTAAATGTTGGAACAATCAGAAATCATATGCAAATCCTGAAAATGTTGAAAATGATTAAAGGGATAACCGGCCCCAGAGGTGGCTATATTCCGATAGCAAAAGCATTTGAAAGATTTTCATCGAATAATAAATCAAATCTCACTATGCACCTGAATAAAGCAAAATTAGAAGATGTTACAATCTGTGAGATCAGGTTAAATCCCCAAGACAATTCCACTTATTCAGGTTCGATAAAAATAATTGGAAATATGGAAAATTTCAATGTAGGGGATACCGTTACTATTCAAACACCGACCAATAATAACACTATGATCAAAGGAATCATTACTGGGAGAGATTTTAATACCAACACATTATTTTCGTCACCTATTGAAATCCTGTCCGAAAAAATTTAAAAAATTTTCGGATAGTTAGGTCTGTCAAATCATTTTGTGTTATAAAATTCCCACGTGAAATGTTCACTGTTCATACGAATTATCATAATAATTAATTTTACGTCCATCCACGGCTGGTTATTTGTTGTAGGATCAAATAGCTAATATGTACGGGTGCACACAGAGATGATATTATGTAACACGAATGCCAAACTTTATGACAGCCACAAAAAATAAAAAACTTCATTATATATCATGTATGTATAATAGAAACAAGAAGCAATTCTAATTAAAATAAACTGATGGAGATTATTTCAAAATGGAAACAGAATTATCAAGAATCGGAGTTTCTCTTCCGGATGTCTTACTTGACAAGTTTGATGTTATAATAAATAACAGGGGATACTCTTCCAGGTCAGAAGGCATCAGGGATGCCATAAGGGCGTATATCAGGTATTATGACTGGATGAGTGACATAGAAGGGGAACGAGCAGGCAACATAACCCTGGCATATAACCATAAACAGCGGGGCATAGAGGATTTACTTGCAAATATCCAGCATGAATTCACAGATATTATCCAGTCTACTGTCCACATTCACCTGGATCATGACCACTGTATGGAAGTAATAATCCTGAAGGGCGAAGGAAAAAGAATGAAGGAAGTATATGAGAATCTTGTAAAAAACAAAGGTCTCCAGCACGTAAAACTAAACACTATTATACCGTCGGAGATATAAGTTGTAAACTTGAAAAACTGTTAATGATACCGTCATTTCACGGTATCAGGTTTTTTAACATAGGAAAGTATAGACTTTCCTGTAGCCTTAATAAATGTGAACGAAGTGAGCAATATCTTGACTCTGTAATTATCAAAACCATTTGTGGGCTTATAGGGTGAGCCGTTTGGTACAGCATTGCCTGGGAAATGCGTGGAGCGATGACATAATGTATAACCGGAAAAGCTGAAGAAAAACCTTGAACACTGGTCATATCATAATATAAGTCATGCTGCAGGTTATAGGAAACAGGCAGATGAAACAGGGAATATGGTCATGCATGACGTGAAGGATGAACTGTTATCCGCTGCAGAAGACCTGGATCGTGCAGGTTGTCATCTTAATAAGGCCATGGAAAAACTGTGAGACTGGGATTTCAGTATAAATTGGTTTTTCAGGTGGATTTATTGGTAGTTAGATAATTACTTTGAAAGGAGTTCAATGCGAAAAAAATTAGGGGGACTGCATACAGAAAAATTATATATCTTATATTCCAATCTCACTATATAACGAATGATAATATTATCAAATATATTAGCAGGTGTTAATGTGGCAACAAAAAAGTTCTTAATTATATTGTTAATAGTTATTGTATCATCATTCTGTGGCGGATGCCTGAAAGCACCGGATACAGATAGTGACGGGCATAGCGATCCAGTGGATGCCTTCCCGAAAGACCCGGGTGAATGGGAAGATTCTGACGGTGACGGTATCGGGGATAATACTGAAAAGAATGAAGGGACTGACCCCCTCAACTCTGATTCTGATGGGGATGGCTATATGGATAGCATTGACCTGGACCCCCTGGATGCAAATGTAAGCATTGATAGTGATGGCGATAGTTATCCAGATTCAGCCGATGCCTTTCCTGAAGACCCTGAAGAATGGGCTGATACTGACGGTGATGGTTATGGAGATAACTTGGATGGGTACCCTGAAGACCCACAATATCATACCTCGGTTATCCGGACATTGACTGATTTTACTTATGAAGAACTTGAAGGCAGAACAATTTTAGAAAATGACCAGCAGGGCACGGAATATTCCTTCAGTCTTACCAATAACGATTCCTATGGTGGGAATTTCACAATTACAGTAAATTCATGCAATGCTTACGACTGGACAAAAAGTGAATGTGAACCAGGTACCAGTATCAGCAACTCAACAGTTGCCTATTTAGGCCCGGGCGAGACAGGGATTGTTAAGGTTAAGTTATTCTCGAAATTTATGGTACAGCGCAAAACCTTTATGTACTGGTCCAATGTTACGCCGCCCGAAGTGGAACAGCCCGGGTAAGCACTTAAATATCGATTGATTCCAGCTTTAACAGTTCCAGTTTAAGTCCAACCCCAGGGAATAGCTGCCAGGCTTATGTTTTGGGACTATGTAGTGATATAGGATGATTACAGGCACCCTATTAAACACAGGGGTATTTTGTAACTTATCACAGCATATACAATATAATTATATTAATAATTTGATATAATATAATGGAAAATTTAAATACATTTGATAAATAACATATAGCAAGTAGGTAGATTGTACAACGCAAGTGAAGTCATAAAATATATATCATTTATGGTAGTTAATGAAAATGATTTACGAGATATAAAAACATTGGCCAGTTATTTACATTATCGAGAGGACATAAAAATTGAAAAGTAATCGAATAATAATTCATAGTCTGTTATTCTTATTTTTATTACTATTATCTGTGGGCGTCACAAGTGCTGATAGTATCTACGATGAAAAGATTTATGAAGGAGATGGCTACCAGATTAACAATTATTTTATTGAAGTATCAGATATTATGTTATTTGATGGCGATTTAATTCTGGAAGTAACAATTTATCAATTAAAATCTGATGGGTCTTATGAGGAATTAACTACTTCAACAACAGTAAGTGAGGGAAAACGGAGATTAAAATACCAGAGTGGTTCAGTTGAAATCACGGTAAATGAAAAGAACCTGACATCTCAATATACCATTATTGACATTACTACTGCAGGCATAGTGATAGAATATGAAACAGCCGTTGACGGAGGTGTCTCAAACGCCAATTACATCGGTAAACCCTCTTTAATACTTACTAAAGAAGTCGATAAATCCAATGTGGAGATAGGGGATATTATCAGGGTAACGATAAAAGCAAAGAATACTGGAAATGGTATGGCAAAACGTATCTCTATTGACTTGGGAATCACTCCCGGATTTACATTCAAATCCAACATTTATACTACCTATCCAACAGAACTTGGTATCGGTAGTTCGTTTACCCAGATGTTCATTTATGAGATACAGGCCGCTAACGGCGGTACATTTGCACTTAACCCGGCAACTGCTACATATTCTTCATCTGTCTTCGACGATGAATATACATCAAGTTCCAACAGTCCATCGGTAACCGTAGCAGCAGAAGCTGTGGAAACTTCTGTACTTGACCTCAAAGTAATAGCAGATGAGACAAAACTAAAACGCGGGGATGTGATTACCTTTACAATTCATGTAGAAAACCAAAAAGACGTTCCCGCATCCACCATACGCATAGAACCTATCATTCCCCGGAACATGACATATATTTCAGGTTCCGAGGACATCAATATTATCAGTGAAAAGCTTGTCATCCAGGAAAGTGTCTATGGAGCCAGATATGAAAAAGACTACACGATCACATTAAAGGCTGATGAGATCGGATCCAACGAACTGATAGTAAAATTAACATATGATAACGGCACAGGTATTATGAGTAATAAAGAAATCTCATCAGGTACGTTCTATATAGAGGAAGGTGAATTAGATTACCTCGCAGAATATCCTTTTTATATATATTTAACGCCGGTCCTTATCATAGTTGCCATTGCAGGGTGGTTATACTGGAGAAGAGGTCAGTTCAGGATGTAATAAATCGGGAAAAGGCATAAAGGAGAATTAAAAATGTTAAATGTTTTAATTGTCGGGATTGGACAATGCGGCAACCGGATACTGGACTCCATCAATAGGGAAGCTTTTGGTGGCGGAAAATTCTCAAAATATTATTCACGCCAGAAATTCCCATCCCGGGTTGAAACGATCGCTATCAATACCGCAATCAACGACTTAAAGGAACTGCGCAATACAAAGGCCAAGGATAGGATACATATCCCAAACCTGCACGGTTTAGGTGCCAACCGTCTTTTAGGTAAACAATGTTTTATTGACAATAAAGATGTGGTTTTGAGAAATATCTCTGAAAGAGGTGATTTCGATGTTGCTTTTGTTATTTCGTCATCTTCGGGCGGTACCGGGTCTTCGTTCAGCCCTCCGCTGATAAAAGAATTGAAGAACAGGTATGATTATCCCGTTTATTCCATTATGGTCCTGCCCTTCCGTGAAGAGGGGACTATTTACCTCCAGAACTCTGCTTTTTGTCTTAAGGAAATGCGTGACAGCGGAACTGACGGCATTATACTGGCAGATAACCAGTTCCTGAAGAATGTCGGAGGCGATATACAGACTGCCTATGACGGTATTAATAAAATGGTAGCTGAAAGGGTGCTGTTCCTGCTTGAAGCCCTGGACAGTGAGATGATGATGGTTACAGACCTGGGTGACTTCAAGACAGTCATGGGCGGAGGAGCGGGTTTTGCTACTATCGGATTTGCGAAAGGTGATGGAAAAACACCCATAAAGAACGTGATCCACGATAGTCTATCCCCCAGTGGTTTGTTGTTCTCATCTAATGTTTATGAAGAAGGAAGCAGGGCGATGATTATTCTTCGTGGGGACCGTAAGTACCTTAACATTGATGATATCTCAGGTGAGATCGAAAAACTCTCATCGCATATTGGTCATGTGTTCAAGGGTGTGATCATCCGCAATGGAGAGACTCCCAAAGTGCTTTCTGTGCTGACATTGGAAACCACTTCTGAACTTGAGAATCTATATACTCTTGCTGTGGAAGCTATTCACATGGAAAGGGATAAGCGGGATCGAATGGCCACCAGGAAGGAAGCTAATGCGACCTTCTCCAAGATCGATGGATTGGAACCGGAATATTAAAGTTATTATCTATATGGATAAAATAATTAATTTGTTTTTGTGGACCTGTTCCATTATTACTTTAATTTGTTGCACACGCTTCATTTATTTCACTATATAGTAAACTCGTATGATATAAACTACTTAAGTCACTCTGGCCGAAGTGGGGATTTACTTGAAAACATTTATCAAATTAGAAGACCATATAAGAAATAAGAGGTTATATTAAATGGGTAAACGAACTCGTATTATCAATGATCCCTCGGATCTTGTCCCACTCTTACGAACTTTCGGGTCGGATGCCCATAAGAAAGTTTTTGACATACTCCTTGCAGATTGGTATACAACGAAAGAAATTGAAGAACAGCTTTCAATTGAAGTGGATGAAAGTCTAAGTATTTTGAAAAAATGTGGATTGGTAGAGAGTAAGTGGCGTATGCCTGAACCAGGGAACAAACCTGAAAAAGAATTCCACACATCCTATTCAAAGATACAGGTAAATTTCCAGTGTTCCATTGAAGATTTGTCTGACCTGCTCATGATCACTTTCAGTCGTGATGACGAACTTCGGAATATGATGGAGCATATTGAAACAGAAGTGATGAACGGCAACCAGTCCATGGCCGGGCTATCAAGGGCCATAGGTGCAAGCCCGTTGTATCTGAGAGGTGTGGCACGGCGTTCAGACAAACTCATCGTTAAAGGCCAGAGGATTGAATCTGTCGGTGCTACTGGATGATAGACCTGCTTCACAGTAAGAAAGAGAGTACTAAATTCCAGATACTTGTTGAAATAACAGCTCATCAGCCAAATGTACGCCAGAGGGAGATTGCCGAAAAAGTCGGAATAACTCCCCAGGCGGTTTCTGAATATATTAAAGAACTGACAGACGATGGGTTGATTTTTTCTGATGGCCGGGTACGTTATAAGGTCACAAAAAAAGGAATAGAATGGGTACTTGAGCGTACGGCTCAACTGAGGCGGTATGCCAACTATGTGATGGAAGATGTCATCAGCCATGTTTCGGTGTGGACTGCCATTGCAGAAGAGGATTACAAGGCTGGCCAGAAAGTATTTCTTGTGATGCGCAACGGACTTTTATATGCCAATATAAAAGAGCAGCATAGAGCTACCGGAATACTTATTTCAGATGCCACTGCCAGTGAGGATGTAGGTGTTACCGACCTACACGGGTTGATCGAACTTGAAGATGTGAATATCAAGGTATGCAAGGTCCCCAGAGTTGAGCGCGGTGGTTCAAGACAGGTGGACATGGACCTGCTGGTTGAACTGGTGAAGGACAGTAATTACATATGTGCCCTTGGAGTGGAATCCCTTATTGCATTACGTAAGGTGGGAAGGGACCCCAACGTTATGTTCGGGGCAAAGGAATCGGTAGTAGAAGCTGCATTCCACGGAGTATCCTCGGTTGTGGTGTCTGTGGATGAGGAGGTTCCCCCACTGTTAAACCGGCTTGAATCCGAAGGTTTGGCATATGAATTGTACGACCTGAGAAAATAGCTGTTTTTGATACAATGTCGCTTGTCATACTTATCAGGCCCATAAGGTCAGCCGTTGAACTGCTGCCCCTGAAAAACGGTAGCAATACAGCCTCATTTATAGGCAACCTGGTATTAAGGCAAACCCCAAAAGGCCCAAGGCCATTCAAGTTCAGGGTTATAGACGGTAAGACCAAAGACCGAAGACCTCCAACGCAAGCCGTGGAACTGCTCAGGATGGCTGACCTTATACTGGTTGCCGGGCACGGAGATGCTGCTGCTAAAAAGGAAATTATTGAAATGCTGGATGGCTACCAGCTCGGATATGAACAAGCACAGGTTTGCCGCCTGTGCATTTCACAGGGACGATACACACCTGTGGATTCAGGGTCAGTGCGGTTCAGGGGCGAGTTGATATGTGAGAACTGCGCTTTATCTGAACTTCACAGGGAAATACAGTTGTGCAGTAAAAGAATGGCTGAAGAAAGTATCGAAAGATTATTTGCACAACTGCTCAGGACCCGTGACCTGGACCGTATGCTGGTCTTGCTTGACCCTAAAAAAATGGACCGTGAACTGACATTATTTGATCGTGTCCGTGCCAGCGGCAGTATTACCCTGGTCAAAGTACATGACCTGAAACTGGACAAGCGGCTGAAAAGTATCCTGCCTAAAACACTCCTGCCGGTCCAGTCGATCTCGATTGGGGCCGGACTGCTTGACAGGAAGAACCAGCTTGTAGTATCTGTCACTGCCACAGGCAAAACACTCATCGGTGAGATCGGGGGGGTCAGCAACATTCTGGCAGGCAGGGGAAAGATGCTCTTCCTGGTTCCGTTAGTGGCACTGGCCAACCAGAAATATGACCAGTTCACAATTAAATACTCAACACTCGGCCTGACAACAGCCCTGAAGGTCGGACAAAGCCGCATTGGGAAGGGGAAGGGGAAGGGGAAACAAGGGAAAATGCGCACTTCCATTGATTCTGATATCATTGTGGGCACGTATGAGGGGATCGACCACCTGCTGAGGTCAGGCGGTGCTAAAAGGCTTGGTGGTGTGGGTACTGTGATTATAGACGAGGTGCACATGATAGAGGACCCTGAGAGGGGACCAAGGCTGGACGGCCTGATAGCAAGGCTCAGGTACCTGTATCCGCAGTGCCAGTTCATCTACCTCTCAGCCACTGTTGGCAACCCAGGATGGCTTGCAGATGGACTGGGGAGTGAGCTTGTCGAGTATGAGGAAAGACCTGTGCCACTTGAGCGTCACCTGCTTTTTGGCGGCCCGTCGGAGAAACTGCGGCTTATCAACCAGCTGGCAAAGGAGGAATATAACAGGAAGTCTTCCAAAGGTTTCAGGGGGCAGACCATTGTATTTACAAATTCAAGGCGGAACTGCCACAAGTTATCGGATGCCCTGCAAATACGTGCGGCAGCGTACCACGGGGGACTACCGTACAGTGAACGGCGCAGGATAGAAGAAGGATTTGCCAACGGCAGGATACCTGTGGTTGTTACCACTGCCGCACTGGCGGCAGGTGTGGATTTTCCTGCATCCCAGGTGATATTCGAAGGGCTTACAATGGGTATCGAGTGGCTGACACAGGGCGAGTTCCTGCAGATGCAGGGGCGGGCTGGCAGGCCGGATTACCATGACAGGGGAATAGTTGTGGTCATGGCTGAACCTGATAAACGCCTCGGACATGGTGAGAGCGAGGACCATGTGGCGTTTCGATTACTTAAGGGTGAAGTACCTCCGCTAACGGTAGGGGTAGATGAAGATGCAGGGCTTGAGCAGGTGCTGGCATCTGCAATTATCTGGGGTCAGCGGGACATCATCAGGACAGTGGATTCCATGAGACTGGGCGGCACTGACACGGACCAACTTATAGGTGAATTGCTGGGTAGGGGGTATTTGAAGGTCTCTGGACAACGTGTCAGTCCTACCCTGGCGGGACGTATAATGAGCACATATTTCATGAACCATGACCAGTTATCAATTATTAAGGATGGAATAAACTCTGGACTGGAACCAATTGATATTCTGTCAGGACTGGATGTGTTCGACCAGGCATTTTTTACAGGAGCGGACCGGATATCAGCCAGCTTGAATGTCCGCCTGCCTTCAAGGGTTTTCCAGGGCGGTGCAATGGAAATGGCATTATCAGGTGACAGCCTGGCAAAACTTGACAGTGCGACTGCCCGTAAACTGATGAACTTTGCTGCTGATTTTTTAACCTGTACCTGCAAAAGTACACCGTACTGCGGATGCCCTGAGCGTAAGTTCTCAAGCAAATTACTGGATATGCGGTGTGAAGGAATGAAGCCGGATAAGATGATCGATGCCTTGACGCAGCAGTATGGAATATTTGCCTATCCTGCTGATGTGCTTGAATATCTTGAAACATCTGCCAGGCATCTCGAGGCTATCCAGAAACTTGCAAAAGGGCAGGGGAAGCTAGAGGTGGCAGAACAGGCAGGAAAATTATTCAAATGTATTGTCAGGTGATGTGAAAATTATGAAAATGATCACAACAGAGCGCACAGAAGACGCAAAGAGTAAAATCAGTTACAAGCTATGTGTTTCTCTGCGAACTCTATGGTTAAATTATAATTATCAGGAGATCAAAGTATTAAGATATTAGTATAAAAACATTTGAGACTGCACATATTATTTTTTTTCACCCAAAGCCTTATAGTACTCTTTTAACAAAACAGTAGTAAAGGGTGGTAGAAGTTGTCTGCAAGAATAAAAGTCGCTAATCCTAACAGGTGTATAGGTTGTTATAGCTGTATGCTGGCTTGCAGCCGGGTAAATGCAAAAACGGCATCGCTCATCGATAGTGCTATCGATATCAGGACATCAGGCGGTATCGAGAGCGGTCTTGAAATCATCGTTTGTCGCTCATGTATAGACCCGCCGTGTGCACGGGCATGCCCCACAGGTGCACTCACACCACGCAACGGTGGCGGCGTAATACTGGATAAGGACCTATGTGATTCATGCATGGCCTGTGCCAGTGCCTGCCTGCCCCGTGCTATACATTTTGACAAGGCCGACATGCCCGTTATCTGTACCCATTGCGGTGTATGTGCCAGGTTTTGCAGCCATGACGTACTTGAACTGAGAAAGACCGAGGTGCTATAATATGTGGTCCAATGTACTCTATATTGATCTTGATACAGGCGAGCATCAGGTAAGGGATCGTGCCGACCTGTTCGATAAATACCTGGGCGGTACGGGCGTGGCCACCCAACTGTTACTGGAAGAATGCCCGCCCGGAACAGACCCGTTCTCACCAAAAGCCCCGATAATATTCAGCATAGGACCACTTAACACGATCTTCCCGTGCATATCCAAAACTGTATCCATGTTCAAATCACCCATGACTGGGGAACTGGGCGAATCCCATGCGGGCGGGCGGCTGTCAATGGCCATGCGCTTTGCCGGATATGACAGTATTGTAATAAAAGGCAGGGCAGAAAAACCGTGCTACCTGTCCATCCACGACGATGAAGTTAAGCTCAAGGATGCCACCAGCATCTGGAATGTATCCTCTGTCGAGGTCATAGGCAAGATACTAAGGCAAGTGGAGCCGGGCAAGGGCAGGCGCAGCATTATGCGTATCGGTGAGGCTGGTGTGAACATGGTGCGGTATGCCAACGTGAACGTGGACACATACCGCCATTTCGGCAGGCTGGGCCTGGGTGCGGTCTTCGGCAGCAAGAACCTGAAAGCGATAGTGATCTCAGGCACCGAAGATGTAGAGATACCGGAGATAGCACCATACAGTAAAATGTACAATAAACTATATGATGCCGTTGTGGACACCGAGGTCATGGAAAAGTACCACGACCTGGGGACCGCCGCCAACATCAATGTCCTGAACCAGTTAAAAGGACTGCCTACCCGCAACCTCCAGCAGTCAGGTTTCGAGAATGCCGAGAACATATCCGGCGAATACTTTGCAGACAACCTGCTGCTTCGCAAGATCGCATGCAGCAACTGCCCCATCGGCTGCATACATATCGCCATGCTCAAGACAACCTTCCAGAAAGGGCATGAGTTCGAAGTGAACCACATCAGTTATGATTATGAACTTATTTACTCACTGGGTACTAACCTTGGGATCAACCTTGCCGAGGACGTGCTGCGCCTCATTGACAGGTGCGAGCGCTACGGCCTTGATATTATGAGTACGGGAGGCGTACTGGCATGGGCCACCGAAAGCTATGAGAGGGACCTGATCACTCCGACGGATACCCTGGGTATAGCACTTCGCTTTGGAGACACGAACAGTTACCTGAAGATGATCGATAAGATCGTGGAGATGCCAAACAAATTCTACCAGACACTGGCCAAAGGTACTGTGGATGCGGCTGCAGAATACGGTGGTAAGGACTTTGCTGTGAACCTGGGCGGCCTGGAGATAGCGGGTTATCATACCGGTCCTGCTTCTATAGTAGGGCAGATGGTGGGTGTGCGGCATTCCCACCTTGACAACGGTGGATATAGTATTGACCAGAAAGCTGCAAGCCAGCAATTAACTGAAGAACAGATGGTGGACAAGCTCATCTATGAGGATTACTGGCGTATGATCAACAACTCCCTGGTGGCATGTCTCTTTGCACGAGGAGTATATGGTGAACAAACTATCATCGATGCCCTGGCCAGCGTGGGTATTAAAAAGACCAGGGACGAACTTGAAACACTGGGCCGTGAGATATTCCTTGCAAAATATGAGTTCAAGAAGCAGCAGGGTTTTGACGTGGACAAAATAAAAGTTCCCGGGCGTTTCTATGAAACCATATCCCAACTGGGAATGGTAAAGGAAGAGACTATCAGGGAAATGCTGGAATTGTATAAGAAGAAAACCGGAATATAATATATACTACACATATAATAAATATAATTGTATATGATAAATATGAGTGTATATAATAAATACAAATGTATATAATAAATATAGTTGTATATAATTGAACAAGGGAATGACCAAATGGATTTTATGCAGGAACGGATCACAACGATCCATGATTTCAGGATTGAAGAGAGATATCTCTGTTTAGCATTAGAGGACATTGCAAAAGAGCGTCCAATGACGCTGCTGATACCTATGCTCTTTGAGGAGATATTTGGAGACCATATCGAAAATATTCTCAAAGAAATCAATGAATCAAACTTCCTTACTAAAGTTGTAATAGCACTTGCTGCCGATGATGAGCAGCAATATATCCAGGTCAAACAATATTTTTCAAAACTTGAGATACCCTGTATCATAGTGTGGTGCGACGGCCCCTCGGTACAACAGGTGATTGAAGAATTAAAGGAAAAAGACCTTGACATTACCATGTTTTCCGGTAAAGGGAAGGATACATGGATCGCACTGGGGGTTGCAACACTCGACAGCTATGCCATAGCCATGCATGATGCGGATATTGTATTTTATTCCAGGGTCCTGCCTGCAAAACTGTTGTATTCGGTTGTTGAACCTGACCTGGATTTTTTTTATAACAAGGGCTATTATGCAAGGATAGATATGGAACGCCTGATCATGTACGGGCGTGTTACCAGGCTTCTGCTCAGTCCCCTGCTGAATTCACTCCTGGAAAAGACACACTACAGCTCTAATTTCCTGAAATACATGTGTGCATTCAAGTATCCGCTATCGGGTGAATTTGGCATTACCTCAGATCTTGCCCTCAACATACGCATGCCTGGGGACTGGGGCCTGGAAGTAGGACTACTTGCCGAAGTTTTTAAGAATACAGCCCTTAAAAGGATTTGCCAGGTAGATCTGGGATTTTACGAACACAAGCACAGGCCCATTAAATCCGATGCTGAAGAAGGTATTCAAAAGATGACCAAAGACATCACCAAGACCATTTTAAGGAATCTGGTTGAACTTGACGGTGTGGACATAGACGAGGCTTTTATGCAAAGTGTGAATGTACTGTTCAAACGTGCGGCCCAGGACCGTATCCGCCAGTACCATGCCGATGCCCTGTTTAACGGCCTGAATTACAGCAGGCATGGTGAAGAGTGCATAGTAGAAGCTTTCTCGAAATATGTGTTATCTGCGGGACGCGAATATATCCAGAATCCTGAGGATGTCCATCTCCCTGACTGGAAAAGAGCAATATCTGCCATGCCCGATATCAGGGAAAAGTTAAAGGATGCAGCCTTGAATGATTTTAATAACTATGGTTGATCCGGCAGCATCCCGTTGGGTCAAACGTTGCGACGGTACACCCAACTGCAGCAGAGCTGCGGAGTATAGTGATTAAGATTAATACGTATAGAATTTATGCTTATAATTTGTATACGCCCTGATAAACTCGGCATGAGGCCAGATAAGGGGCATGGTAACGTAAGCAAACCCTTCTTTCCATTTTGGATGGGACCTTATATGCTCGATCATTGCGAGTTTACTGTCCCTAAGTATCTTGGCATTAGTATAATCTTCTAACCACAATTCAAAGCGTTCAACTGTAGAGATATGTTCAGGCAGCAGGTTATCATGTGCCATCTCCACCACCCAGCCCAGGTATTTATCGGCCATGTCCTGATCTCCTATAGCTGTATAATGGTTGGATAGCTGGCATGTAAAGTGGAGCCAGGGTCCATATCCTCCATTGTTGCGGTCCCAGAGTTCAGGATACCTGTTAAGGCCGCCCAGTTCCTCGTCCCATAGCAGTTTGTTAATACGTTGCACTGTTTTTATGTTCCTCAGGTCAGTTTCTTTTATAAGGCCAAAATGAGCCGGAGCATATTCCACAGCATCCACATCTATGACTGTGGAGGCAAAGGCATCATAACCTATTGGATCTGAACTTTTGTATTTTACCCGGATGCACTTGATAAAGGACCTGCGTCTTGGACTATATAGCCGTTCTAATATAGACTGGCGGACCAGTTCTGCCTGTTCCCGCCATTCTTCCACATCTTTATTCAGTGCTTCCCCAATCTCAACAGCTCCGAACAGTCCGGCGCAGCATGTGGAATTGGCATATATCTCAAAACCGTGTTCATAGGCGGGATATTCGTGGATGCTGTTTATGGTATGTATGAGGTTGATCTCGTCGTTCTTATTCTGGAGTATGAAGTCCACTGCCTTTTCAATGACTTCCCAGTACTGACTGCAAAAGGCACGGTCTGCCAGGCTATCAAAGAACAGGCCGCCAGTGGCCTTAAGGTACTGGTTAAGGGCATAGAGCACCAAGCCGTTGCCGTCGATCTGCAGATCTTTATAACTGGTATCGTTCCCGTCTACGTCATAACGCTGGCTGAACTCACCTGACGGTTTCTGGGCGGCCAGCATGAATTCAAGCCCGCGTTTAGCTTCATTTAACATATCGGCCGCTATAGCGCCCAGGATACAAATGGAATGGTCACGAGGATAGATGAACGGGTATCTCGTACCTGGCGGGCTGGCATAGAAACCGCCATTCTGGTGTTGGTTTTCTTGTAATACTTTCACACAGTTCTGGTATAATTTTTCTGCAGCTATGATGTCCACGTGATTCACTCCATTTTGACAAATTTGAAGACGCAAGCACCCTTTTCAAGAATCCTGTCAACATCTTCCTTTGTTTTTCCTGCTTTTTCCATGGCTTCTTCATTATAAGCTAGCCTGACACCGGCAATTGACAGCTTAGATGCAAGATGCAAGGTTTCGAACCCTGCCATTTCGGCTCTTTTTTTCCTGTAAGCATTGTGCAAAAGGCATAGGATGGAAGCCATAGCAGGACATTCCACTTTATCTTTGTCCATAGCTTCTTTTTCGTTAACGTATTTCACAATAGCCTGGAATTCTTCAGGCCTTTCGCCAAAAAGGTCAACAAAACGTATTATTTCATCTGCAAAAGGGCATATTGGCAAATAGTGCAAATCATCTTCCGGGACGCCTTCAAGTCCCGCCCCCTGTGTTTCTGCCAGTCCTTTCCCTATACGAGATAACAATATGCAGGTTTTTTCAGGACCTACCATTTTCACCAGTTCTGTTATACTGACCATAAATGCCTGTGGCAACATACTCCCGAGTCTAATCATGTCTTTTCCTTCCCTCTATTATTACAATAATATTGCAGTAATGCAATATTAAATTCTATTCCAAAATATTAATAAGTTCCTGATTCCATCCTTTAGGTCCAATACCCATTCCACGCTTGATATCTGGTGATGTTATGGAGGGGTCATAATCGCCGCCTGGTTTTTGTACTAATATACCAATATCCACGGCCATCAGCATGGGCAGGTCGTTAAGGCTGTCACCCAGCCCTATTGTTTTTACACCGGGCCATTTTTTCCTGTAAAGGTCTGTAAGCATAAGTACGGCCTTTCCCTTGTCATTATTACCCATTATATGGTAGTACCGTCCGCCTTTTGTACAATTGAAACCGCTTTTTCTGATTTCCTGTTCCAGGAGTTCATCCTTGGGGGCTGGACTTATGATCCTAAAAGCTTCATCATAGTCCCGCTGCTTGGCAAGTGCAGCACATTCCCTGTCAAGTCCTGTGTCCCGGCACACTTCATCCACATTCATATCCCCAAATCCAATTACCTGGCAGTCGATCTTAGTACATAATTCTTTCAAAGTACTTTCAAGTATCTCGTATCCCACACCGAGTTCGATAACATTGTAATTGTCTATTTGTTTTGTGTGATCATAGGGGAAGTCAAAATAATCCTGTGGGATGAATATGGCCCCACCGTTCTCGGAAATAAAGGGATGACATATGTCAAGTTTATGGCAGTAAATCTCAAGTTCAGCCCTGGTCTTGCTGGTACAAAATATTAACGGGATATTTTTCTTATTGATAAGTTCCAGGGCAGGCAGGGCCGCATCATAGGAATATGTATCGTGATCGACCAGGGTGCCATCCATATCAGTAAAAATTATATATTCGGATGCTTGTATTTCTCCCATATTGATATAATGAGAGTTACTTGTTAATTAAATTTGCTGTGAAAATCGAATTTTTTAATAATTTTATATAGTAACGGCACTTTTCAATTATTTCATTGATTGCTATTAATCCTTCAGCTAATTATGCTGGGTGAATGCCCCCCTTCCCATCCCCAAATGGCTCAACTTAAATTTGGGGGCATCCGTGGTGGTTTGCCATAGACACATCGTCCAGAGTAGAAATTCCGTCTGAATTTTCCCTGTGATACATTGTGTTATTCTGGCAAAAAAATAAAAAAAGTAAAATTTTATTCTTCGGGTTCAACTGCTAAAAACGCCCACCAGGGTTTATTAACTTGGATTACTTCTCCTGTTTCAGCATCAACTTGTGCTTGAACCTGCATTTTGGCATTAAAAATCCCAAAAACTTTTGAGTTTCTTTGAGCCTGGAAGTTGTAAACAGCTCTTACTTGATCTCCAACATTTGCTTCTTTGAGTTCAATACTACAATCGTCAGTACAATTTCTCAAATTTAATCTTTGTAAAGCTGTCTGAGAAGCCGTATCAGGCATAATCTTAATCTCTGCATTTCTGCCATTAGACAATTTAGCATAGAATTGGGTCCCATTTTGCAATCGTTCTTGAGTCATTTCTGAACAAAGGGGGCAATCTACGGAAATTCCACCAGCCTGAATCACCATTCTGTTTGCCTGCTGTTGAACATTTATCCCCTTTCCTCCAGATACTTGATAGTTACCTGGTTGAAGCATTCTTCTTTGCCCCTGTTGACGACTTAGTTCTGATGAAAAGCCTGGTATGATATTACTGTTTTCATCAAGTATGGCCCCCCTTTCTTGGGAAGAACTAACGATCTCATCAAGTTCAGATTGCTCAATAAACTGTGCAGTATATGTCCCATCATTATTTTCAATTTGCTCGATAAAAGATCTCATGTGATTTCTGGAACCTTTTATCAGATTATTGTATACAAGAAGGATGTCTTGGTTCTCAGTTTGTGCGATAAGCTCATTCAGGTCAAAAATGTCTAAATCTTCAACTGTTGCACCGACAATCAATGCTTCGAGCAAGGATACACTTCCCTGATTTACTAAATCATCATATAATGTTTGCAATTCTTGATTTGCAAAGACCCCCGGTTCGTCAGTAATGACGGGATCTTCAATACTATGCACATCTAATAGTATCTTAACTGCATCAGTATGTGTCTGCTCAGAGTTTGCGATATTATTGAATATTAGCAAATTCCATTCATTATACAACACCATATAGACATCTCTTGCAAGTTTTTCTTCTTCTCTCATCAACTTTAATCCGGCAATCTCTTCATCAGTTAAGGCATCCTGCCCTGGATCGGTTCCAATTGCCTGAGATTTTTCAGTTACTCCCATGTCGGGTCTATTCATGCCTCTACCTTGCCCAGACGCCTCACCAGCTCCTGCCGCAATAACTATAGACGCAATTAAGATACTAATAAGACCAAATAATAAGATTTTTTTCATGTTAATCATCACGTACAATCGTTTAGAAATAGACTTACTTAACTCTTTTCCCATATGTGGACAATCCTCAAGTCATGGACCTCCTGCTGGAAGCAGGAGGCATCATGGATGATGCTCAGGATTTTTTCTTGAAAGAGTTTGCAATGAAATTTCTATTTCGGTCTTAACTTCAAAGAGTCTTGATGTTATGAAAGGATAATAAGTATCGAAATATTCATTAGTATACTATTACAAATTGACAAAAAGAGATTTAAGCAAGAATTTGGTGGATTATTTGAAAACAGAACATGTTATAACTATAATTGTTTGTATAATAGGTACGACTGCTCTTATTTTAGCACCAATAATTTATGATATATACAAATCATCAGTATCTAAACCTGACATTGAAACTTATTTAGAATTTAACAATGACCCATATTGTAATATATTGGATTTCAAAGTAAAAAATGTAGGTGAACAAACTTCAATATTAAGAAGTGTAGAAATTGAAGTATTGAATTATTCTGTTGATAATAACCCTATCCTCAAACGAGGTTTATCAAACACTGAAGTCGAGAATAACAGAATTTCATATTTACTGAAAAATTTTGGGTGGGGGCCTGCTCTAAATGTATCAATTACAGGAACAAACGTTTATGAGATTGATTTTTATTCACAACCAGAATCAGATCCTATAAACCATCGGTTTTATGAAAAATCAAATATTACAGAAAACTTTGGAATAAAATTTAATGAAGCCCTTTGGACTGGAGATATTACTGCGGGAAATTCAGTAGAAATTCAACATAATTTAATAGATAACATATCAATTTATTCTATTAATGATAGCAATTTTGATATTTACTACAGCAATAATACTACATATTATTCTTTTTATGATAGGGTAGAGTACTATGATTTGTATGGCTATAAAAGAACTGAATTCATTGCTTATGCAATATTTGAGGTAAATGGCTCTTTTTATGGGCTGGAGTTAGGTGGGGGGGCTGGTGCACCACTGAATGTGAGCCGAAATTATAATGGAATACTTTCTACAAATAATGATTGCCCATATATCGTAAAAATACCAATATCTCATGAATTAAAGCCAAACGAAGTTGATAGATTTTCAATGAAATTGGATACTGATAAAACATCGAACTTTGATGTGAAAGTTTATTTAATTTATGATAATGAAAAAATATATATTCAAGATGAGCAATTACGTTTTTTTAAAGAAATTAGAGTCACCGATCAAAATAATCCATATGGATATCTTTCATTGTTAAATCTGGATATTTGGCAATAGGCCTATAAAATATAGTTTTCGGCAATGTAGAAATTTGTATTCGCTTTTCAAGGTACTTGTAATTATTCTTTATGAGCATAGCCCCAGCCGTTCCACCGTCGGACTGTAAGTCCAAGGCATCCCCAACCTTGCATTGGATGTCCATACTTGCGATATTACGCGAATAACTATCTCCGTACTAATAGTACAGAGTCTTACTATACTTAAACAAAACGATTTGTTGCCTTGAAATCTGTTTAATGCTAATTTTATCAGAGAACTTGTAAAACAAGACAATTATTTCCGTTCCTTTAATGTTGGTAACCCTTGCATACTAATCCAGTCATACTCCACACCATCCTCCTATACCATGGCTCACGGCCCATGCCCCAATTCCCCAGGTCGCCCCGGTAGCTAGCAGCTCTTAACCTGAAGAATGTTTCCCTTCCCTTCCCAAAGGGCAAACAGTTAACGAAGTGCCCCCCCCAATCCCTATGATGTGTAAGTGAAGGGCGTAGAGGGGGCAGTCCCCCCCATAAGTTTGGAACAGTGGGTAAAGGTATTTGCCGGATTCAGAATTTAGAAGAAAGAGTCAAAAGCAGCGTAAGTTCAAGGTCTCAATTACGAAACAGGAAAACTATTAATACTTTAAAAGCGGTCAAAAAAATGAGGTATCTTATGCCGTTCCATGTAATGTTAATCCCTACTTTAGGCTGTCCTTCTAATTGCAGTTATTGCTGGAGTTCTGAAGAAGATTCTCCTGTAATGAGTATTGAAACCATTGAAGAAGTGGTTAAATGGCTCAAGAATTTCCGTAAAGAACCAGTCACTTTTACCTTCCATGGCGGGGAGCCGCTTTTAGCAGGTCCCGATTTTTACAGAAAAGCTTTAGCATTACTGGCCGAGGGCTTAGGTCATCAAAAAATTGCTTTTGCTTTGCAGACCAATCTCTGGAAAATGACCCCTGAACTTGCGCAGATCCTGGCAGAGTATAATATTCCCATCGGTTCCAGTTTAGATGGTCCCAGGGAAATCAATGACCTGCAAAGAGGAGATGGATATTTCGAGAAAACCATACAAGGCTGTGAAATTGCACGGGATAATGGTCTCAAGGTGAGTTTCATCTGCACTTTTACCTCCCAATCTGTGAATTCTAAAGAAGATATTTTCAATTTTTTCCTTGAAAATGGTCTGACCCTTAAGCTACATCCTGCACTGCCATCTTTACGCGGCGATAACCCCAATGAGTGGACACTTGATCCGGAAGAGTATGGAGAATTGTTGGTTTATCTCCTGGATAAATCTCTAAAACATATGAATGATATTGAAGTTATGAATATTAACAACATGTGCAAAAGTGTGCTTACAGGCAGGGGTAATGTCTGCACCTATGTGGATTGCATGGGGGATACCTTTGCTGTGGGACCTGATGGGAGCATATATCCCTGCTATCGCTATGTAGGTATGCCAAAATATGTTATGGGCAATGTTTATGACCATCCCAGTATGGATGACCTTGCCCGTTCTGACGCATGGAAGATCATGCACCAGTATAAGGATTTTGTTGATGAGGAATGTGGGGATTGTCAATATATAAATTACTGCCGGGGTGGATGCCCTTACAATGCTATGGCACCCTATGATGGTGAAATTAAGGGTGTTGACCCCCACTGTATTGCATATAAACGGATATTCAAGGAAATAAATGACCGGCTTAATAGTGAGTTATTTGGAGGTTCTTGTATGGAAACGGGTTGCAGTCTACCACCTCCGATGGATGCTAAGCCAGGAATAATGGCCTTAATGCAAAAACATTAGTTAGAAACAGGAAAGTTCCAATATCCAGTTGTTTTATTGTTCCGGTTATTTTACTATATGTGAAGTATGACTTTGTATACTAAAGAAAATACAAACGTCAATGAGTAGTATATTATCCTTCAAGTCCAATCTGGCGCTGTTGTTTGCATTTATGGGACAGAAATAATCCATTTTTGGAAAATCATAAATAGATGTTTTTCCAGACCGTCCAATTAATGCACTCCATCATACAGCCGTCATTACAGCACAACGATAACAGATTATCAAATTTTACTGTCGTATGTTCCGGATGCGGCACTGAATTACCAGACCAAGCCCTTAACTGCCCCTCAGACAACGGCCTGCCCCGTGCAATGTACTCATCCCGCCAATTGCAGCTTCATGACAATCCCGGCATGGGGCGGTTCCGGGAATGGTTGCCAGTGAACGGCCCGATGGATACAAAAGCCGGGCCCATAACCTACAAAAGTACAGGCCTGGCCAGTGAACTGGGACTGACCAACCTGTATATCGGTTTTAACGGATACTGGCCCGAAATGGGAGCAAATATACTGACCTGCAGTTTCAAGGAACTAGAAGCCTATCCCACGATCCAGCGGATGCAGGAACTTGGCCACAGCAAGCTAGTGTTGGCATCGGCAGGCAACACGGCCCGTGCCTTTGCCCATGCGGCAGTGGGTTCCAATACTGAGATATATATAGTAGTGCCAGGCAGCGGTATAGACCGTATGTGGATTCCTGAAGAGCCCACTGAAAATATCCATCTTATCAGCATAGCAGAGACCTTTGATTATACAGATGCCATCAGGCTTGCGGACAGGATAGCCGGCCTGCCTAAAATGACCCCCGAAGGCGGTGCCAGGAATGTGGCGCGGCGGGACGGTATGGGTACAGTGATGCTGGACGGTGCCGTTACCATGGGCAGGATACCGGATCATTATTTCCAGGCAATCGGCAGCGGAACCGGGGGAATTGCCGCATGGGAAGCTGCTATGAGGCTGCAGGCCGACGGCCGATTCGGGAAACGCCTGTCAAAACTTCACCTGGCCCAGAACCTGCCATTTGCACCCATTTTTGATGCATGGCAGCATGGGCGCAGGGAGATCGATGAAGAGGTTGACGAGCATAATGCAAAGCAGCAGATCAACCGGATGTATACGGACATCCTGTCCAACAGGAAACCACCATATTCGGTTCCAGGTGGTGTCTATGATGCCCTTTCGTCCACTGGCGGGCAAGTGTACGGCATTAGCAATTCCCGGGCACGGTCCTGCAAGAACCTATTCGAGGAGGTGGAGGATATTGATATCATGGCACCCGCAGCCGTTGGAGTTGCCGCCCTTGTAGAAGCGGTGGAACTTGGCCGGGTTAAAGCGGATGATCATATCCTGTTGAATATCACAGGCGGTGGGGTTGAAAGATTGAAAGAGGACTTTGACCTGTGTAAAATACTACCTGAATTGCATATAGATTCCCTTGATGTGGAGATCGAGGAAATACTGCCTTTATCAAGTGCCAATAAGAACAAAATTATCCCTTCGGTCGGATTTTCTTGAGTACATCAAGTTATACTTAATATACTAACAGAAAAAGAGCTAAAAAAATGAATGTTCTCACTCCCGAAGAAAAAACAGTAACGATATTGAAAGACCAGGGTGTAGATCTGGTTGCCACTCTACCATGTGACAGGATGAAAAAACTACTCCCGCTCATTGACAATGAGTTCAATACACTGAAACTTACGCGTGAGGAAAATGGTGTTGGTATCTGTGCGGGTTATTACCTTGGCAATAAGCGCCCGGTCATGGTCATCCAGAGCACCGGACTTGGTAATATGCTGAATGCCCTGTTGTCCCTGAACGTGACATACCAGATTCCCCTGCCGATTATCGCAAGCTGGCGGGGTGTTTATAATGAGAAGATCCCGGCACAGTTCCCGCTGGGACGGGCACTGCCTGATATTCTAAAAGCTTCTGATATTGATTATACTGTTATAGGGTCATCAGCTGAGATCGAGTTGCTTAATGATGTTATCAAGGATGCTTTTACCAATAACCGCCCACATGTGGCCCTGGTCCTACCTTCGGTATGGGAGAATTCAAAATCTGCGCCGCCGCCTGAACCAAAGGAGACAGTATCCAGGATGTGCAACCTGGAACTTACGACCAAAATCCATCCACCCACCATATCGCGGTACCAGGCCATTAAATCACTGGTATCAGTACTGGATGACGAGATCGTAGTCTCAAATATCGGCATACCCAGCAAGGAACTGTACCATGCCGGCGACAGGCCCCTGAATTTCTACATGCTGGGTTCTATGGGACTGGCATCTGCTATCGGGCTGGGACTGGCAATGGCACAGCACAGGCATGTGGTGGTGATCGACGGGGATGGCAGCCTGCTCATGAATCCAAATGTACTGACCCAGATCGCTGCGCTGCAGCCATCCAACCTGACCGTGGTGGCAGTGAACAACGGAGCATACGGTTCCACCGGCAACCAGGAAACCCTGGCATGCGGGTGCATTGACCTGGAACTAATGGCAAGGGGCCACGGGCTGAAGTGCACTGTCAAGGCCCATACCGGAGAAGAACTTGTGGCTGCATATAAGAAATTTAAGGACGAAAACGGGCCCGGATTTATCGACATGGTGGTCAGGCCGGTGAATGAGCCTGTGGGAGAAATTCCGTTAAATCCGGTTGAGATCAAGGAAAGGTTCATGGAAGCTGTGCATAGTCAGGGAGCATAACCTACAGGGAGCATAACCTACAGGGGACATAACCTACAGGGGACATAACCTACAGGGGACATAATCTACAAACTGCACAACACCAGCCATGCTGGAATAAGTAAGATTTCCATACCATTTACATCCCACACATCGGCCTTATCTTTGGTGATGACAATCCCGGAATGTATTTTTTGTTTTTCCATGAACGATATCAGACCGGGAAAATCGTCCCTGCGGATCGTGTTAGCAAATTTTACTTCAACAGGAACTGGAGATCTTCCCGAACCTATCACAAAGTCCACTTCGTATTTTTCTTTCCAGTAAGATATCCTTGGGTTCAATAATCCAGTAGATGCTTTCAGGTAATTGACCAGGTGTGCGGCCACAACGGTTTCTATATTTTTTGATATATCCTGGTCGGTTAGTATGGTTGTATAGTTCAAAGCTGCAGTGAACCCTGGGTCAATAGTATAGAATTTTTTATTCCTGCGCGCACGTTTTGATATGTTCATTGTATAATAATTACATATTATTATAAGCCCTGCAGCTTCCAGGTAATGCAAGTACTGGCGCACGGTCTCGATCCTGATATTGAATATCTTACCTAACGAGGCATAGCTTAAAGGAAGTGTGGTCTTTTCTGCGATTAAAAAAAGCAGGTCTTCGAGTATGGATGGGTCCCTTACTTCGTATCTGGAAAGTATGTCCTTATACAGGATAAGACTGACATAATTCAACCTTAAATAGTTCTGCCACTGCATGATATCGTATTCATAAGCGAACTGCGCAGGAAAACCTCCAAAAAGTAAGTATTTTTTAAGGAAGGGTTCAATGGTCCGCTTTAATGCCAGAAGTCTGACCTCATCCCATGATTGAATAATTGTTTTCATTTCCTTTAGATCATGTTGAATTGAAAGTCCGTCTATTTCGCTGTCCTGAACTCCATTTTTCAAAATAAATTCCCTGAAAGAGAAGGGTGATACTGACTTGAATTCAAACCTGCCTACTCCTGATTCGGCAGAATCTTTCAATAGCAGGGTTGAGGACGAACCAGTAGCCAGATATTTATCACCTGTCTGGGTGTCGATGAGTGTTTTCAAATTAACAGCCCAGTCAGGGTCATAATGGACTTCATCAAAAAAATAATAACATTTACCTTCTACCGCCGTAAGCTCCCGATGTACTTTGATTATATCTGTCAAGCTTGCGTGTTTCATCCGGTCCAGAGGCGCATATACGATACATCTCGGGTCTTTTACCCGTGTTAAAAGGTCCTTGATGATCTGATGGAAAATTGTAGTCTTTCCTGATTGTCGTGGTCCTACCAAAATGAGGGCAAATGGGCTTTCGAGGTGGGATTTTATTTCATGGACTATTTGTTTTTCAAATGGTGGGGGGTTAAATAAGCTGCCGGGTTGCCACCATGGATTGGATGATTCCAGTACTGGTTTAATATCAGGTTTGACCATTACTCTAATATAATAGAGTTATTTATTATAAATATATCGTATACAATAGAGTTATTTTTAATAAAGATGTCGCTCACTTTCCGCAGGTGTCTGCAAATTTCAAACAATTTTTACTGATAACGGTTTTGTATATTTCTACAATATTATATTTATATTATACATACATAAAATACATGTTTTGAGTATACGATTTGCCAACTTCGGTAGAAAATAGACATACATCATTTTGAACCATTTGTACATAAATTTCGAAAAACACAATCATGCGACATTATTCAATAATTAAGAAAAAGATTTGTTTCCAAAATATACCTGCGGAAAGTGAGATGTCGAATATAATTGACATATTTACCAAAACAACATTTGTTCAATAGACAATAGTATATAAATATACGTCCATTATGTCAGACTTGTTTTGAATATTGGTTAACTTAGGGATTTCTGAAATGGCACATTTTTGGCAATATTAGATTATGTGTTTTCTGCCTTGAAAACCAAGATTTTACCATCGATATCTTCGATTTGTTTATCTTCTAGCCATTCACTTACATTATGAAAGTAATGATTGCAACAAAATATAAATATCGGGCAATCTTTATGTACCTGAGTATTATTCAAAAATCCCTATGTTATCAATAGTATAATATTAGTAACTATTCAGCCATACATAAACGTTATCGGTAGACTGAATAGTTCACAAATTAATAATTGCACACAATTGTCAAACGCCTTTGAAATCGATGGATGTAGACTCAGTATCAAAAACTAAAAAATGTATCACCATAGACACAAATAAGCGGATTTTCGCTATCGGCGTCCGGTCTTAAGGATGGCTGAATAGTTACTAATATTATTACAATATATATTTCCAACTTAATTTTTTAAATTGTAGAAGCAAATAAGAGGATAAATAAGATGAAAACTGAACATATTGAAATTAGAAAGGGGTTGGGAAGAAGCATAACGGTGGGAGTTCTCCAATTGAAATCGCCTTTTTCCGATGAAATTGGTGTGATTTTGGGCAAAAAGGGGGATATCTTTGCCATAAGTGATACTACAAAGCAGAATTATAGAAAACGAATCGAAAAAATTAGAAAAATATTGAAAAGATTAGAAAGTCAGGAGCATATAGATATCCTTGTATTTCCAGAATATACTTTTTTGAAGGATGATGGATACATCATAAGAGCTGATGAGAACACGATCCAAATATGTCAAAAATTCTCAAATATGATGAAAACAATTGTGATAGGTAATTATTATGATGGAGACACTCGTGCAAGTGTGTCGTTTGTTGTTTTACCGGAAGGGTATGCGCCTAATGACCAGTATACCGCAATAAAACAAACGGCATCAACTTATGATGACAATGTTTTAAAATCTGTTGATAAAATAAAGGAAGAAGACAAAAAAGTTCTTAAATTTTGGTGGAAGCCAGATGACAGTGAAACTAAAGCGTACTTCCAAATTCTTACTTGTAAGGACTATCTTTATTTTACGAGTGTGGAGCCATTGAGAGAATGGCCAGAAATCATAAATGTAGACGCTCCCGGTGTAATTATTTCTCCTATGAGCACCCCCGACATTAAAACTTTTGAATCCAGAGCAATGGGGCTTATAAGAGACGTTAGGACTGAAACAGGGGAAAAAAGTATTGTAAGTATTTTGTGTAATGCTACTTCTATGCCAACACAAGAGAAGAACAACATATGTGGGCAGTCTCAAATCATTTCGCCAATAGATATTAAAGAAGAAATAAAGCCATTGCTTAAGAGAGGGATTGAAGGGATCATAATTGCAACAATAAATCCATTTAAATCTATTATCCGGCCAACACCGATTAATGAACAAGTGTCTAACGCCGTATTAGTATCTTCAAGAAATTATGAAATTATTGATTCGGGAAATAATGCGATCGATTTGATAGAGATTGGCACCTCAAGAAAACATACTGGTGTTGCAGTGAATCCCAAAGTGCTCAACTATCTCGGATTGAAAAAAATTTATGGATTTATAAGGGGGGATGACTACCAAGAAATAAAAAAGAGAGTTAAAGAAAGATTTGAACTTTTTAAAGATTTATCCATACCAATATATGGTGTTTATGGAATTCATGATATTTTAACTTGTTCTTATGAAGAATTTTTTCACGATGAAACTGGCAAGGAAATTTTGAAAACAAGACTCTGGCCAATAATCAAAGATAGTGTTTGTTTTGATGAGAATCATTTTGGATTTTGCATAGTTGATAATGTAATAAAATACCGTGGGGTAAATATGAGTGGGAAAAAACCAAATCCAACTGCATATAGGGGGGGCAACGATGATGAAATTAGACTACAATTAAGGAGGATTGCTCTTGGAGAAGAAGTGGGAGATGAACTAATTAAACTAAAGAATAATAATGTCGTGATAGAAACATACCTTGATACTTCAGACATCAGTGACAAAGAGAAAAATGAAGGGATGTTAGAATTTCTTATAATTATAACATTGTCTCGTTCCGACAAGGGACCTACGGCTATGGATATGCATGATGAATTTGAAACATTCATTTCATCTTCTCTGATGAACGACGAGAGGGTACGCACTATCGAAAAAATACGTAGTGAAGGCAGAGGATTTGTTGAAGGACACTATATACTGCACGTCGTAGGAGATTTAGCTGATTTAAATGATGTTGTTATCGGGAAGATTCATACGGCATTTACGAGTTGTAACTGTGGAACACGCGTCATAATTCCCGCGGAATCTCTATCGGATGATAGATATCCTAGTTTAATGGAAATTGGAACCAGAAAATCCATAGAATCGCAAATCATGGATATTTTAAATCAATGGAAACAACTGGAAACAAACGATGAAAAAATGATGAAAGAAATGGTACCCTTTACGATTAACTTGCTAGACGAAAAAACAAGAAGTGATATTTTAAGTGTATACGACCATACGGATAAACTCTATGTTCAGTACATTCAAGATAACGATAGATGGATGGATGATATGTATTCTTTAATTTATGGCGTTACTTCTGCAATTGTGCAGCAAAAAATTGGATTAAATGTTAATGATAGCAGATTATATAATTTATGTAATGCTTTTAGTACTGATATTGGCAGGGCGATAGAAAAGGAATTAATAATGATGTTTGAGGATATTGCAGAAAGGCACGATATCTCTCAGGCGAATATTGAAATGATATTAAATATGGCAATAAAAGTTGTAAAAGGAACAGAAGGTAAAGTCAATATTAGCAAGATGGAAATTGGAACTGGTGCATTTGCTCTTGAGAAACTAAGTGGTCTATGCGCAAAAGATAAATACAAGAAAAGGATTGAAAGCGAGTTTAGAAACCAGTTCAATGATGAGGACAAAGTAAGACAACAAATGGAATACTTAAATATAATTTGTACAGAGTTATTTAAAAAGCATTTGTTTGTGTTGGACACAAACGCTAAGCAACACTTGGAATCAGTTGAAGTTGACGAGCAACTCCGGGAAATGTTTAGGCGTAATAATACTACTTTATACAATAACGCAAAGATTACCAAAATAAATGACAACACTTGGAAAATAGATGACATGGCAAATAAATATATAATAATAGAAGAAACGGAAAGATTATGCATATATTTTGAAGTTATAACAATGTATATAGTTAATGGAATAAAGAAGTTTTCAGTAGATACTAGAAATTTAATGTTGCACACAGACTATGGAAAATCCATATCACCCAAACTGATATTAGACTCAACACATTCTGCATTGAAATTTTTAGAAAAAATAAATTCTGGAATGAAAAAGGGTATGTGATGATTGAAGTTTGTCTAGCAGAATGTATATATGGAAGTGGATACCCCATTTATCTGGATTATAAAGCGAGATATGCGCAGTACATTTGTATATCCAACGTTATCGAAGATTTTAAACTCGGTATTACAGTTATTTAAATTTAGTTAGTATAAAAGTAACTATTCAGCCATACATAAACGTTATCGGTAGACTGAATAGTCCACAAATAGATAATTGCACACAATTGTCAAATGCCTTTGGAATCGATGGACGTAGACTCAGTATTAAAAACTAAAAAATGTATCGCCATAGACACAAATAAGCTGATTTTCGTCATCGGCATCCGGTCTTAAGGAAGGCTGAATAGTTACGTATAAAATATATTTTATAGTAAATTTAATCGAAACTTGGTGACTATTAAATGACAAAAAAGATCAAATACGCGGAAATTGATTTAGGAATAAGAACATTAATCTCAAAAAAAGTTGCTTTGATACGGCACAGTTCCAAAATCCAGTTATGTAGTAAAAAGTAGTTATACCATAACAACAAATATATAATTTTATATATTACAAACTATTTATAGTATATGTGATAATTATGGTAACGATATATACAAATTTTAACACATTTCCCGAAACTCCGATTCTTGGATATGTCTTCAGTGGATTTGGTGATGAATACGAATATACTACAAACAATATTTTCCGCGACATACAACCATAGCACAGGAACTGTTAAAATATAAATCATTGAACATTTTTTACAATCGTAAGAAAGAAATTGAAATGCTCCGTAGGCTCGAATTAGAAGAAATAGAAATGAATCAAGAGGAACAAGCTTACAAATCCTGGATTAAAAAAGCAAAAAAAACTTTCTACAAATATGTACATGAATTAGAACTTGCACGTAGGAGAAATAAAGAAAATCTTGAGTTGAACAGTCTTGAAAAAGCTGAAGAAAATTTCAATGAACTGATGGATCAAATCAATTCGTTTGATGAAGAAATACAGAAACGATTGAGAATGATCAACAAGCACTGGATGAATCTTACAGCTTTTCAATATTTTGAAAGTGCCCCCGCCACAAATAATGCTGTCGAGAATTATTATTCAACAAGTCTTAAAACACACCGAAAAAAACAATTCAGAACCGAGAGAGGCATTCTTTATCAGATGAAACTTGCTTCAATGAAAAGAGCAGGGATGTTTGAAGGCATAAAACCAACACTGTTTGAACTTTTTGGATTATTTAGACCTTTTGCAATTTATTGATAAATTCTAGATTGGAATTTTTATCATGGGTGAGCAGTAGCTATCGATATTTTTATGATTAGATGATATACTGGTTGCGGTTTTTTATATTACTCTATAAAAAATCAACTTGTAGACAAACCTAAGCTATTGAAGACCAACTTATAGACGAGCGAGAGCTATTGAGGAGGTAGTATTTTACTGATCAAGCTGCATATTTAATGAAAAAAGTGAAAATCACTAGGTTATGGAATAGTGCCCTTTGATACAAGTGAAGAGCCCTGATTTTAATACTGGATGGAATACAAGAGGGGTTTCATATTACAGCAAAGACACTGATTTATTAAGATTTCTTGATGGAAATAATCGGATGAGAGGAGATATTGTCAAAGAACAATGTAAAAAAATTACAGAACTGATGGACTTTGCAATTGCAGGTGGATCTGACATTTTATGTTTCCCAACTATGGTAATCCCAGAAAAAATGCATGATATATTTAAAGAGAGATCAATAACTGAAGATATTATAATTATAAGCGGTTTTGAATATATTCAAGATGATGGATGTTTGAATAACGTTACTAGATTATATCTTCCGGAAGATTATCCCACACAAATTTTAGAAAATATGGAGTATAAAAAAATTTTTGCGTCACAATATGATCCTAAAATGAAAACAGGGGATCGAGTGAATATATATAAAAATACTGGATTTGGAACATTCACTATATTAAATTGTTTTGATTATTCAAACATTGGTATCTTAAATGAAATAGCTAAAATGAATGTAAATATTATTTTTGTAACTTCTCATAACCCTGCTTTTAGAATTTACCATAACTATGCAACTGCTGACTCACACAGAAATTATTCTTATATAATTATAGTTAATAGTGGCGATTTTGGCGGGAGTGGAATATACGCACCAATAAGATATGAAGGAAAGCTTCGAGTAAATAATTTATT
>Ga0255373_1009_pt1 | contig 48679 bp, 38 predicted proteins | sample ANMaggSeSYBR01E5_FD_182093 | JGI IMG/M metagenome (GOLD analysis project Ga0255373, IMG submission 182093) | Sediment cell enrichment communities from methane seep in Santa Monica Basin, California, United Staets - ANME aggregate JGI... | ecosystem: Environmental > Aquatic > Marine > Cold seeps >... | reverse complement strand
TTGGGAGAGGTCATTATTTGGCATGTCATTTTGTTTGATGTTACAGATCAAAATACTTACTAACAAGAGTGACACCAATAAACGACTTGTTCTTCTGTAGTTACAACATAAATAATTTTATACCAAAGCATTTTCTTCGTCTTTGAACGACTGTTTCATAATATTTTTAATACTATCGGTTACAAATAGAAATATTTATATTATTTAATGTTACGATATAGTCTATAATCAATATTAGATATATATATTTCAATAAAAAACAGCACTATTTGAGGCTAATTTGAGCAAACATATGATTAATTTACCATAATCTGGAGAAATTAAATTATGCTACAAAAAATAATAAAATCGCACACAATAATTTGTGTCTTAGCAATGCTCTTGTCACTTGGTTTTTGCCAGATTGGCCTGGCAGCAGAAACGCCCACAGTACGTATTGGAAGTGCAGAAGGCAGCGTCAGCGATACTGTGGACATATCGATCAACATCGTGAACGCATCAGTTATAGGTGCCATGGATATCGGACTGACCTACGATGCAAACATCCTGAAAGCAACGAATGTTGTGAACGGTGCGATGATAGAAAGCTTACCTGATGCACTCTGGTCGTATAATATCAGCTCAGGAAAAACAAACATCAGTCTTGCAACATATCCTGATGCTATCAATGATGATGGTGAGTTATTTATTGTAACATTCGATGTGGTCGGTGGTAACGCAGGCGACAATTCAACACTTGTCACAGAAGTTGAAGCATATACAATGGATGCCTCACCCCAACCTGTTCCGGTAGACACAGAGGATGGGGTTGTAGTTGTCACAGTAAAAAGTTCTGGTGATAGTAGCAGTGGCAGTGGTAGTGGCAGTTCAGGTAGTGTCGGAGTCAGTTCCTCTGGCGAAGCCTCCGGGAATATACAGATGTCAGAGACTAAAATAAAAACCGTCTACAAAGATTCAAAATTAATCTACAATTTTTATTCTAATGGTAATATTGTCCAATTTATCACTTTCACAGGTTTAACAAACTCAGGGGAAATCGCTGCAAAGGTTGAGATGCTGAAGAAAACTTCAACAACAGTAGACCGTGCCCCACCAGACACAGTATATAATAACCTGAATATATTACTTGGAAACCCTAACTGGGCAATCTCAAGTAATATCGCTAATCCCAGGATCAGCTTCAAAGTGGAAAAAACCTGGATTTCTGAAAACAACATCGATGTATCCACCATAAAATTAAATCGTTATAATGGTGCAAAGTGGAATCCACTTATAACCACCCAAATAAGCGGAGATGCAGATTACCTTTATTTTGAATCTGAAACAACCGGTTTCTCGCCATTTGCTGTAACAGGTAAAGAGTTAGAGGGAGAACCCGGAGGCGAAGGTATCACTGCAGAGCCTACAGTTGCATTAACAGCAGATAAAACCCCAGTCCCGACACCAACTGAGAAGAAAGGTATGCCTGGATTTGGTCTATTTGCAGGCTTGTCGGTCTTGTTGATAGCAGTGCAGTTATTGCGCAAAAATAAATAATGAAGGTGATATTACAATGATAATTAAAAATCTAATCTATTGTGCGCTGATAACTCTTATAGCGTTTTGCACACCAGCATTGGCAGACTATAACATAGTTGGTGATGCAAACAATGATGGTATAATCACAACAACAGATTCACTGCTTGCGCTGCAAATGTCAGTTGGGAGCATAGTTTCAGATCCTGAAATCGCGGATGTGAATGCTGATGGCAAGGTCAACTCACCCGACGCACTGATGATGTTGATGATGGCGCAAAAGGCGCAGGTTCGCGTCGATGCACCGGAAGTTGTATCCGGCACATTCAATGCCATGATAGACATTTATAATGTTGCTGATCTTGATTCAGGTCAGTTCGATCTGTCATTCGATGCAAGCGCTGTGAGCGTGACCGGTGTTAATTCCGGAACCATAGACGGTACAGAAGTACCGATGGACATGTGGCGTTTTATTGATTCTAACACGATCAGAGTGATATTCAATCTCCCGGATACTACCGGAGTAAGCGGATCCGGCTCACTTACTACAATCAGTTTTGAGATAGTGGGTGTGGTTTATGATAAAAGCGTTCTGGCCATATCCGATGTATTACTTGTTGATATCGAATCGAATGAAATATCCTCGCTCTGGTTTGACGATGAAATAACTGTGGGAATACTTGCCACTGTTAATGCTCCGGAAGTTGTCACTGGCACATTTGATGCAACGATAGACATTGCAGATGTCACCAATCTTGACTCAGGTCAGTTTGACCTATCATTTGATGCAAGCGTTGTGAACGTAACCGGTGTTGATTCCGGAAGCATATACGGTACAGATGTACCGACCGACATGTGGCGTTTTATTGATCATGATACGATCAGAGTGATATTCAATCTCCCGGGTACTACCGGTGTAAGCGGATTCGGTTCACTTGCAACGATCAGTTTCGAGGTCTTGGGTGTGACAGATGATACAAGCGTTCTGGCCATATCCGATGGATTGCTCGTTGATACCGAATCGAATGAAATATCTTCGATCTGGTTTGACGATGAAATAACTGTAGAAGTACCTGTAGATGTACCTGTCACTGTTAACGCTCCTCCGGTAGTAACTGACAGATTTGAGGTCACGATAGACGTAGAGAACGTAACCGACCTGGACGCCGGGCAGTTTGCCTTCTCATTCGATCCAAGTGTTGTAACAGTTGAAGGTGTGGAGGCTGGAAGTGTAGGCGGTGTGGATATACCTACCAGTTGGTATTTCAGAGACATCGACACGATCGGAATACTCTTCAATATTCCCGGTCTCAAAGGTGCCAGTGGATCCGGATGTATAGCGAGGATAACCTTCGAACTAACAGGAATGCAGGGCGATTCGTGCGTTCTGGATGTATTTGAGGGATTGCTCGTTAACAATAGTGCGGAGTATTTGCCATCGATCTGGAATGATTGCGAGGTGACAATTGGGGAATATACACCGGTGAATCGGGTCCGTAACATAAACACCGGCGAGGATTTTCCATTCATCCGGACCGCAATCGATGACCCTGATACGCTGGACGGACACGTGATCGAGGTCGAAGATGGTGTTTATCATGAGTATGTAAATGTCACCAAATCATTGACGATACGATCTCTAAATGGGTCTGCAAATTGTGTTATTCAGGATGTGGGATATGATCATGTCGTTGAGATAACCGCGGATCATGTCAATATCAGTGGTTTTACGGTGACGAGAAGAGCGGGAAGCTCGGCATCCTACAGTGCGGGAATATACCTGAATGCCAGTCACTGCAACGTTTCCGGCAACACCTGTTTGAACAAGGGTGTCGGCATCCACCTCAATGGTTCAGGCAACAACAGCATATCTAGCAATGATTGCTCACACAACTTTAATGGCATCCATCTTAATGGTTCATGCGACAACAGCATATCAAGTAATGATTGCTCACACAACAGTAATGGCATCTATCTTGATGGTTCATGCGACAACAGCATATCAAGCAATAATTTCTCGAACAACGGGGATGGCATCTACCTTGATGGTTCATGCGACAACAGCATATTAAGTAATGATTTCTCGAACAACTGCAACAGCATCCACCTCTATAGTTCAGGCACCAACAGATTGACACGCAATATCATGTTTCGGGGTGGAATATTCATCCAGGGTGATTCACTGAACGATTACATACATGAGATCGACGAAAGTAATATCGTGAATGGAAAACCGGTCTATTACCGGAAGGATATCGAATCCGGGAGAATTCCTGATGGGACAGGTCAGGTAATACTTGTGAATTGCAGGGACATTCTGGTTGAAGATCAAGAATTGAATGATGCAAGCGTTAGCATAAATGTAGCCTTCTCTTCAAATATTACTATAAGAAACAACAATTGCTCAAACAACAACTATGCCGGCATCTTTCTCGATAGTTCAAGTAACAGCAGCATATCGAACAACAAATGCTCAAACAACAACTATGCCGGCATCTTCCTCGATGGTTCAAGTAGCAGCAGCATATCGAACAACAATTGCTCGGGCCACTGGGATGGTTGGGGCTTTTTCGGTGAATATGGCATCTTCCTCGATGGTTCGGACAACAACATCATATCAAACAACACTTGCTTAAAGAATAGGGACGGCATCTGCATTGAGCGTTCATGCAGCAATGTCATATACCTGAACAATTTCATAAACAGGAATTATGATTATCATTCCTCTACAAACGTCTGGAACTCAACATCGAAGATAAACTACACCTACAGGGAAAAGACCTTCGCGACCTATCTGGGCAACTACTGGGGCGATTACACAGGAAGCGATTCGGACAAAGATGGGATCGGGGATTCTCCTTATTGCATCAATTCCGACAATGACAATTACCCGCTGATGATGCCTTTCGAGAATTACTTTGCGCCAGAATCAACTATGGCACGGGTCTGTGTCAATGCCCCTGAAGTGGTATCCGGTACATTCGATGTCGTGATAGACATCCACAATGTCGTTGATCTGGATTGCGGGCAGTTCGATCTAACGTTTGATCCGGGTGTTGTGAACGTGACAGAGGTTAACGATGGGCGCATAAGCGACGAACAGGTGCCAATAGATTCATGGGAGTTCATTGGTGCTGATACGATTACCGTGGTGTTTAATCCCCAGGGAGCCACAGGATTGCGCGGTTCAGGACGGATAGCCACGATCAGTTTCGAGGTAACAGGATCGCAGGGCGACACAAGCGTTCTGGATATATCAAATGGAAAACTTACTGACACGGTAGCGGATGAGATACCAGCGGTCTGGAATGATTCCGAGGTGACCGTTGGAGTGCCGGTTAACGTCAGTGCGCCTGAGGTCGTATCGATCGTATTCGGTGTATTCAATGCCACGATCGAGATAGAGGATGTCGTTTGCATGAAAGGAGGGGTGTTTGATCTATCGTTTGATCCGGGTGTTGTGAACGTGACCGATGTCACTGCAGGAAACATCGATGGCACAACGATACCGATCGTTGACTGGCGTTTCATGGATGCGAACACGATCAGGGTGATCTTCGAACTCTCTGGCGACGACGCAGTGAGCGGGTCCGGATGTGTGGCGAGAGTGGGGTTCGAGATAACAGGATCACAGGGTGATTCATGCGTTCTGGATATGTCGAATGGAGAGATCGTTGATACGGGAGGAGATGAGGTGCCAGCGATCTGGCTTGACGATGCGGTGACCATTGGAGTGCCTGTTACCGTTAACGCCCCTCCGGTTGTATCCGGTGCATTTGAGGTCACAATCGATATCGGGAACGTGACCGATCTGGATTGCGCGCAGTTTGATCTCTTCTTCGATTCAAGTGTTGTGAATGTGACAGGCGTTAGTGCGGGAAACATATCAGGTACAGCAGCGCCGATATATATGTGGACGTTCATGAATGCCGAGAAGATTCGCGTGCTCTTCAACCTGCCAGGATTCACAGGAGTGAGCGGGTCAGGGCAGATAGCCACGATCAGTTTCGAGGTGTTGGGTGTGGTTGATAATACAAGCGTTCTGGCCATATCCTATGGATTACTTGTTGATACCGAATCGAATGAAATATCCTCGCTCTGGTTTGACGATGAAATAACAGTTGGAATACCTGTAGATGTACCTGTGGATGTACCTGTCACTGTCAATGCTCCGGAACCTGTATCCGGCACGTTTGATGCAACGATAGACATTGCAGATATCACCAATCTTGAATCCGGCCAGTTTGATCTATCATTCAATGCAAGCGTTGTGAATGTGACCGGTGTCAATTCCGGAAGCATAGACGGCACAGAAGTACCGATAGACGAGTGGGATTTTATTGATCCTGACACGATCAGAGTGTTATTCAATCTCCCTGGTACTACCTGTGTAAGTGGATCCGGCTCACTTGCAAGAATCAGTTTCGAGGTGTTGGGTGTGACAGATGATACGAGCGTTCTGGACATATCCGATGGATTGCTCGTTGATATTGAGTCGAATGAAATATCCTCGCTCTGGTTTGACGATGAAATAAATGTGGAAATACCTGTGGATGTAATTGTAGGAGTACCTGTCACTGTTAATGCTCCGGAAGTTGTCTCTGGCACATTTGATGCAATGATAGACATTGCAGATGTCACCGATCTTGACTCAGGTCAGTTCGATCTATCATTCGATGCAAGCGTTGTGAACGTGATCGGTGTTGATTCCGGAATCATTGGTTCAACCACAGTTCAACTGGAGACCTGGACACTTGTAGATTCTGATACGGTAAGAGTGTTGTTCAATCTCCCTGGTACTACCGGAATAAGCGGATCCGGCTCACTTGCAACGATCCACTTTACGGTAACAGGTACAGTCGGAGATACCAGTGTTCTGGATATATCCGACGGATTGCTTGTTGATATCTGGGCTGAGGAGATACCCTCAACATTGATTGATGATGATGTGACGGTATAACATTATAACAATAATGTGCGTGTTAGTAAAATAAAATATAAATAGGTAATAAATTATGAAAATAAATGCAACATTGGCTGGAATAATCATGTGCCTGCTGCTGGTATTACCAGCCGCAGCATCTGACTACACGCTTGACATCTTTGGCAACGCGAACGAAGACGGCACAATAAACATGCAGGATGTGACATATACCGAACTGATCATCCTTGAATACAAGGACCAGACACAACTTGCAGATGCGAAGTATGATGACAGGATCAACATGCAGGACGTGACGCAGATCGAGCTGATCATACTCGGAAAGGAGAAGGAGCTAACGTTCATCGATAGCCACGAAGGCTACCCCAGAAACATAGTGACGGTTGATAAGCCGGTAGTAGGTATAATTCCTCTTGCAGACAACCAGGCTGACGGGATCAAGGTGCTTGGAGCAGTAGACAAAGTGGTCGGTGTAGGTACGGAAATACAGGATATGCCGATACTTTATCCCGTGATGAGTGAACTGCCAGGCGTTGGAAATGTCTGGGGTGTGGGACCGGACATTGAGGCGATAATAAGCCTCAACCCGGACATTCTTCTCACATACGAATTCCGCCCGAGCCCGGAAGTCCTTGATAATAAACTCGCTGGAACGGACATCAAGGTCGTTCGCCTCACCTTCGACATCGACATGCCGCAATTTAAGATAATGGGATACATCCTTGGCAAAAGGGACGAGGCAGAAGAGTTCATTGATTTCTTTGATAGCCATATAAGTTCAATCGAAGAGCAAACAGAAGGACTAACAGAGGACGAGAAGCAAAAAGTATACATCGAGTGGTGCAATCCCTACCAGACGCTCAATAAGTTATCAGGCGCAGGTCAGATGTGTGAGATAGCAGGAGGCACCAATATTGCTGCTGATCTGACTGGTATGGGCTCACCGCACAGCCTTACCGTGGATTCTGAATGGGTGGTAGCCGAGAATCCGGATATTATCATCAAGATACCGAATAGAATTGCCGGCTATGATGTGGATGATGTGGCAGGGATAAAGGCGGCTAGAGATGACATAACGAGCCGACCTGGCTGGGATCACATAAAGGCAGTGGAAACCGGAAACGTCTATCTGCTAACGATAGATCTCCATGACGGACCGCATGCGGTTGTAGCGGCTCAGTACTATGCGAAATGGTTCCATCCGAATCTCTTTGAGGAGATGGATCCACAGGCTTTCCATCAGGAATATCTGGATCGATTCATGGGTATCGACTACGACGTGAAGGAACACGGTATATTCGTGTACCATCCGGAGCTGTATCCGGATGGAAGGTGAGAACATGATCACGAGAACGTTAACGATCGAAAGAGCAGTGACCAAGCACGTATTTCCGGAATATTACGAGGCTGCGGCGGCAATCGCCCAGCCCCGTCATTTTCCAAGCCCGGTAAACGATCCTGAATGGATAAACTCTGCAACCGATTGGTTTGTGGAGTCACAGACAGCAATGGAGGTTGGACCTGGCAGGGGTGAGTTTGCAGAGGCGGTTGTTAAGAAGGCTGGGGGACTCAAAAGATATTACATTGTTGATATGTCCCCGGGAATGTTGAATCTGGCAGGAGAACGCATCCGGACTGTGGAAACCGAGGTGGAACCGATCTTCATCTGCGCTGATGTGGACTCTGATCCCCTCTCTGAGATTCCGGATCATTCTCTTGACCGGATCATCATGACCAATGCATTTCAGGATATCAATCCGCTGGCTGCACTCAGGACATTCAGGCGGGTACTCAAGCCTACCGGCCTCTTTCGAGCCAACGTCATCGATAGGGAGATCAGGGAAAAATACTCAACCGAGGATGATTTCTTCGATAGTGAGAAAGGTTACTTCTATCTCACCCGACCTCCATCCGATGAGAAAGGGAAGGTGATAGAACCAATCGGTTATGTCACCAGGGGGAGTGGCGAGAAGACGCCCTTTTATCGGATGATGAGGTCGTACTACCGCTCGGAACTCGATGAGATCTTCAACGAATGCGGACTTGAGATCATATCAGATGCTCCACTAATTCTGCCGGAGGAGATATGGATGAACTCGGCAGCAGCGCATGGCAGAGAAGATGCTGGCACCAGAAAACTGAAACTCGTGGATAAATCCGGCCGATATCAGAGCAGTATTGAGATCATTGCGAAGCCATTGACCAATTAAGATAACTAAAGGAGGTATATGAGATGGAATTTGAAGAAACGTTACAGATCGCTCTGGATCGGGCGATTACCCGGGAAGAGGCTCTTTTTCTGTTTAAGGAGACTGAAGAGCCTGCTAAATATCTGAAACTCTTTGAGGCGGCGACAGCTGTCCGGGAGAAAGAATGTGGAAACCTTTTCCGTCTGGATGGCTGGATGGGAAGCAACATAGAGTGCAAGATAGACCCGCCATGCCGGTATTGCAGACGTGCCACTCCCGGATATAAATGGGAAGGCTGGAATGTGAGTGCCGGGCAACTGAAAGAGATTGCAGAGGCATTTAAGGGGACAGGGACGACAACCGTAGAGATTGGCGGCGGAACGAATCCGGAGGATGCCGGACCAAACGTAATCGGGATTCTTAAGGTTCTCAGAGAATCCGGGCTTGATATCTGGGTCAATGTGGGACCAGCCTTGGAAGAAGGGCACATACAAGAGATGAAGAGGCTCGGGGTCGAATCCATAACGAGTTCATTTGAGACGATGAATGAGGAGATATTTAAGAAGATCAAGCCCGGTGACAGCCTGGAGAAGCGAAAAGAGCTGGCTCATCTGATCAATGATAATGGAGTTCCCTTGATCAGCGTGATCATGGTAGGAATAGGGGAGAGTTATCAGGATCGTGTAGATCACCTCTTCTACCTAAGTGGAATGGAGAACTTCTACCAGCTCGCAGTCTCATGGCTCAAAGTCCACCCCAAGAGCCCTCTTGAAGGGACGATCATCCCACCTTCGCCGATAGAAGCTGCGAGAACTGTTGCGATTGGCAGGTTGATCTTCCGCGATGTACATATCAATGTCAGCGATCCGCAACACATCCAGCTATGGATTATGGCAGGAGCCAACCGGATGGTTCACGCTGGTGCCTCTCTTCACGAGAAAGGCGGTTTCTCGATCGGAGGGCAGTGGGTTAGTACTGGTGCAGAACATATCGATGTCGGCAACGGCTATGAGGTGATGAACATACTGCCCGTCACTGCCCGGTATATCATGGATGCGGGGATGGAAGTGGAACCCACGGTTCAGAAAGCGGTCGGAGAGTACTGGGAATCTGCAACAGGTGATGCAACGATGAAGGCGGTATAAATGAAGATATATACAATATTGGCTGGAATAGCCATGGTTTTGCTTCTGCTGGTATTACCAGCCGCAGCATCTGACTACACGCTTGGCGTCTTTGGCAACGCGAACGAAGATGAAACGATAAACATGCAGGATGTGACGTATACCGAATTGATCATCCTCGAGTACCGGGATAAGACACAACTTGCAGACGCCAAGCATGACAACAGGATCAACATGCAGGACGTGACGCAGATCGAGCTGATCATACTGGGGCGGGAGAAGAAACTGACGGTTCTGGATTCTGCTGACAGGATAGTGACGTTGGATATGCCAGCAGAAAGTATTGTTGTCACCGACGATAATCAGGCAGAGTTCATAAGGCTTCTCGGGGCAGAGGATAAAGTGGTAGGGATAGAGGGGAGTATACCAGAACGTGGTTATTTTCCCGTAATGAGTGACAAACCCGATATCGGCAATCAGTGGAGGGGTCTCAATTATGAGCTGGTAGCAGAACTCAACCCGGACGTTGTGATCATGCTCGCTAGTCCAGCACCGATAGAGCCGGTTATCGGGAAACTGGATGAAATTCGTGTTGAGGCAGTTTGTGTAGACGTTATCGACTTGGATAAGCGTGCTAATGTTGTGATGGTACTGGGATATATCCTCGGAAAAGAGGAAAGAGCTGCAGAATACCTTGAGTGGAGAGATGATCACTTGAACATCATCAGAGAACGTTTGGAGTATCTGGGTGAAGAAGATAAGCGAACAATACTCTTTAAAGATGTGGACTTTAGAGGTGCTTTTGGCAATGATTATTCGATGTGTAAGACGATAGAGGCGGCTGGTCTTACAAATATTGCAGATTTCTCTGGAACGAAACAGGTAGATCCGGAATGGATCATCACACAGGACCCGGATATCATTCTTTTAGGAGATTGGAAGAGCGAAAGCTTAGGCTATAAAATAACCAGCTCTGCGAAGGCGAATGAGTCTATAGAAGAGGCGATGGATCAGCCAGGATTTGATGAGCTCACAGCAGTGAAAAGTGGGAATGTGTATCTGGTAGAGTACATGCTGCCCGGGACAAGAGGGGATGTTGGGGTTCTCTACTTTGCCAAGATGGCCCATCCTTACAAATTTGAGGATATGAATCCAGAGGATATACATAAGGAATATTTCGAAGACTGGCTTCGTGTAGACTATCAAGGGATTTTCTTTTATCCCCCTACCTGGAACGATTAATAGGGAGATGAAGATGGAATTTGAGGGAATATTGAGGAAAGCAAGAGATGATGAGATGATATGTGAAGAAACACTTTATTTGGACGTAGAGACAGGCATTGCTGAAAAGTATCGGGGTGAATAACCATGAAAGCTAATTCCAGCGTCGATATTAATTACACGCAACTCCGGCATTTGGGAATGCTTCCTCAAATCTTTTTGGCTCATAGAGACAGCTTGAACTTGGAAAAAGAACAGATTATCCAGTTGAGGAGTTTAAAACTGGAACACGACACGGCAGTGCTTAAGGACATTTCCGAATTGAAGATTTTGGAATTACATATTCAAGATTTAGTTTACCAGGACAGGGTAAACACTGAAAGTCTCGATCAAAAAATCCACGAACTGGCTGATAAATTTAAAAGTTTGATAAGTGATGTTACATATGCTAACGTTAAGGCAAAAGCGCATTTGAATGAAACCCAGCTCGATACATTTGATAAACTGGCTTTTCAGCATGAGAAAGAACATCATAGACACTAATGAAATAAGATTTAAAAGGAGAAATTAAAGTGGATTTTGATGAAATATTGGTTGATGCAAGAGAAAGGGAGATAACAAAGGAAGAGGCATTATTCCTCTTTGATGAGGCAAAAGATTGGGTGAAAATATCCCAATTATTGCGTACAGCCAGTTATGTGCGAGATGAAAATATTGGGAAGCTCTTTAAGCTGAAAGCTTTTATTTTATCCAGTAACCAGGGATGCAATGTAAATCCACCATGCATATACTGTGGGCAGTCAAGCGATAAATCCAAGTTTTTCACTAAAATAGCAACTGCAGAAGATGTAGCAGAATCAGCAAAAATTGCCGAAGAAATTGGTTTTAAAGGTGTTCAGTGTGGTGGTGGATGCTCGGGTAACAAAGGATCTGAAGCAGTAGAAGATACGAGGACCATTCGATCAGTGACAGATCTCGATGTTTTTGTCAACTACGGCGCGGATATGTCCGGTGAGAATATCCAGAAATTAAAAGATCTCAGCGTTGATAGTATTGGATGCTCGCTTGAAACTATAAATGAAGAGGTATTTAAAAAAATCAAGCCAGGGAATAGTCTGAATGAGAGGAAATCGGTCGCACAGATGATAGATGAACACGGTGTAGGTCTGACGAGCGGTATGATGATAAACATCGGGGAATCTTATCAGGACAGGGTAGACCATATTTTTTATCTTAAAAACTTTGCGAACCTGAAACTGGTTTACATCTCAGGTTTTTCCCCGATACCTGGAACGCCTATGGAAAACCGCCCTCCTGCAACCTCGTTCGACATAGCCAAAACCATGGCAATAGTAAGACTCGTCCACAGGGATATAGACCTTGACGGGTCTTTCGGAAGGGATGACCAGCTCCAGCTATGGATAATGGCAGGTGCAAACCACAGGCTCATACACGGAATTTTTGAACCGAAAAATAAAATGTCCCCTCATAAATTTAGAGGTGATGTACAGGAAATTGGAGAGAATTATGTGTTCATGAACATCCTTCCGATTTATGTAAACATGATAGAAGAAACAGGACTTAAAGCTGATCTTAGTGGTGTATAAAAATATCGAAACATGACGAAAGTTTCCGCGACAAACCTATCAAAAAACGCCCTGGCATATTGAATTCAAAAACAATTTTGTCTTAAGGCTATACAAATTGGAACATTTATATTACTTTATCTTACGATGGATTCATAATAAATATATAAATTATATAAATAAAACCCTAAAGGAGTAATAAATTATGAAAATAAATGCAATATTGGCTGGAATAATCATGTGCCTGCTGCTGGTATTACCAGCCGCAGCATCTGACTACACGCTTGGCGTCTTCGGCAACGCGAACGAAGATGAAACGATAAACATGCAGGATGTGACGTATACCGAATTGATCATCCTCGAGTACCGGGATAAGACACAACTTGCAGACGCCAAGCATGACAACAGGATCAACATGCAGGACGTGACGCAGATCGAGCTGATCATACTGGGGAGGGAGAAGGAGCTAACGATTCTTGACTCAGAGGGAGAATCCAAAACGATATCCATGCCAGTGAACGAAATACTCACGTTGAACTCGGACTGCACAGAGGCTATAAGAGCTATTCAAGCAAAGGATCGAATAGTTGGGATAGAGAGTGCTACAGCCATGCAGACGACGTTTTACCCAGAGATATCCGCGCTGCCATCAGTGGGCAGGGGATCTGGTCCTGATCTTGAACTAGTGATGGAAATAGACCCTGATATACTCATAGCTTATGCTCCCGGGATATACAACCCAGGTCATGATGGTCTTGAAGATAAGCTGGAGCCAGCAGTAACCGTGGTCCGTTTAAACTTCTACAAACCTGAAAACGTGGCAGAAGATCTGATAAAGCTCGGGTATCTGCTCGGTGAGGTGGAGAATGCAAGGAATTACATTGAATGGCGTGACGAATACGTTAATGAGATCGAAGATGTGGTATCAGGGATATCAGAGGACGATAAACCGAAGGTCTTTATCGATTACGGGAGCCAGGGAGGTTCTACCAACCGCATGACTGCTGCCGCAGGCACCGGACTTCACCAGATGTGTGTGCAGGCAGGCGGGATCAACATAGCTGCGGACCTGCCCGCGGGTCTTGCGCCGGGATATCCGTATGCAGAACTTGAGTGGATCTTAGATCAGGCACCTATCGTGGTCATTGGTCAGGCATCCGGATATAATTCGCGTGACGGCGGTTACGAAACTGATGACGATAGCGATCTGGCCGCGTATTATGACGAGATAATAGGACTTCCGGGCTTTGAAGAGATTCCAGCAGTGGAGAACAACCGCACCTACATAATGCAGGGCGTGGTCTCAGGTGGATTGACTGATGTGGTCGGTCTTGCCTACTATGCAGAGTGGTTCCATCCGAATCGCTTTGAAAATTTAGATCCAGAGGCGATACATCAGGAATACATCGACGAATTCTGCGGCATAGACTTCAATGTAGCAGAGCACGGCGTATTTGTGTATCCACAACCCGAGGAGAGCTAAGTCGCTCTCCTTCTTTTTATTTTAGAAAAGAGGCGATCAATATGAAGATCACCTGTATCTCAACTGTCCCGACTTTGTCACTTGTGGAGGCAGTGAACGAGTTGAACTGCGATTCTGAAACTAACATTGATTTCAGGACATACTATCCAAACCAGATAGATGAAGAAGAGATCGATGAAGACATCCTGAAAAACGATCTGAAAAGCTCAGATATCGTCCTGATCGACATAAGAGGCGGCGGGCGATCGAGCGAAGTAGTTTATGATACTTTGAAGGACGGAGACAACATCGTCCTGAATCTCATCACACCCATAGGCAAGCTGATGCAGATAACAAGACTCGGCTCGTTCTCGGGAAAAAAGATGGCAGACAGGATAAGTACCAGTGCTGCAACCGGGGTGGAAGATCAAGATCCGGAAGACCTCTGGAAAAGGATAGAGCGTGCTCAGAATATCGTGGAGACTGCCGGAAAACTCCTCCCAGTCAAATCCATGAGGGACGCAGGCAACTATGTAAAAATAACTAAATACTGGAGGCATGGCGGCAGAGAAAATTATTACAATCTTTTCTTGCTTCTTCTCAAGGAGTACTTTGGATACGACCTGCCAGAAGCAAAAGAACCGGTTGAGTTCCCGGAATATGGGATATATCACCCTCTGCACGGACATTTTACAGATATGAAGGATTTCACTGGATCAACCGGATTCAAAGAGGCAAATCCAACCATCGGCATGCTTTTTCACGGAGGAATGCATTTTGACCAGAACATTGCAACGATAAAAGCATTTGTGAACGAACTTAATGATTTCAATTTCATCCCTGTATATTCGGATGGAATTCATAACCTGAAAGCGATAAGGCAATATTTCTTCAAAGACGATGAGCCCGTCGTTGATGCGGTCATCAGTCTGATGTGGTTCCGGATAAATGGGGGTCCCTTTGGTGGGAATCCGGAGCAGACACTGGAGTTACTGAAGAGTCTGAATGTGCCCATCTTTTCTCCGGCGACCATGTTCACGCGGGAGGTCGATAAATGGAAGGAATCGCCGACCGGGCTTTCACCGATCGAGATTATTGCTGCTGTGATCTGGCCCGAACTCGATGGATGCATCGAGTCCATACCCGTCTCAGGAGTGCAGGATGTAATGGTGGGAGAACTTCATGCAAGGGAGGTTGCACCGATCAATGACCGCATCTCCCGCATCACGAGCAGGATCAGGAACTGGATCAAGTTGAAGGGATTACCAGAGAGTGAGAGGAAGATCGCTGTCATAATCTATAACTATCCACCAGGTGAGGCGAATATCGGAAAAGCTGCTTATCTCGATGTATTCCAGAGCGTAACTCGATTATTGGAACGTTTTAAGGAGGACGGGTATGATGTAGAGATTCCGGTGAAGGAACTGCACAAATTTTTTGAGGAGATGGCGATCACCAACTCGGGAAGCTGGTTCAGGAAAGAAAATACGCTTGCAAACTGTTTTTCTATCGATCTGGATGAGTATCTTCTATTCTTCAGGTCACTGCCTGATGAACTGCAGAACGATGTCATACAATACTGGGGCGAGCCTCCGGGAAGCGTCATGACCGTCAATAACAAACTTCTCATACCGGGAATCGAATTTGGCAGCATATTTGTTGGGATCCAGCCAGCAAGACCCCCGCTCGACGGATCAGATCTGGCTAAAGCATCTCATGACAAGACGAAACCACCACATCACCAGTATCTTGCCTTCTACTTCTGGTTGCAGAAGATATGGGGCGCAGATGCTGTATTTCATGTAGGAACTCATGGTCTGGCAGAATTTACGAAAGGAAAGGAAGTGGGAATGAGTTCGAGCTGTTTTCCTGATGTTCTGATCGGTGATATGCCGCATCTGTACATATATCACGTGCTCAACACATCAGAGTCCACAATCGCTAAGAGGAGATTGTATGGTACGCTGATAAGTTACAACTCCCCTCCTTATACCACATCGGATCTGTACGAGGATTATACCGAGCTTCAGGATTTGATCGATGAGTACAATGACACCGCCACCGTAGCGCAGAATCCTTTGCGAAGTGAGAAGGTGCGAGAGAAAATCCTTGAAAAGGCAAGAGAACTGGAATTCAGAGGGGAAACTATCGATAACATTCACGAAGAGCTCTATGAGATGAAACGGAGCATCATACCAAAAGGTTTACACATACTTGGAGAGAGGTACGAAATCGAAGATCTTAAGAGATTTACCGAATTTATCCTGAGATATGACCGGGATGGGATAAAATCGCTCAACAGAGTCCTCGCAGAATCAATGGACATCGATTATGATCTTGCGCTAAGGAATAAGGATCAATACGCTTCCCTGCTCGACGATATCGATTTAAGAAGCTCTGAACTCGTGAACCGTTCCATCGACGAATCCATCAAAAAGTCCATCGAGAGCACTGTTTGGGTGGGCAAAAGCGGGGTCAAGGGCAGGAGCAAGATCAATCGCAAACAGAGGGCGGAGATGGAGAAGACCCTGACGTTCGGAATCGAGGTCTCAAGAAACTATTCTGATAGCGGTCTCGAGATCGAAAGTTGTCTGAGAGGTTTGAATACGGAGTTTATCGAGCCATCTCTCGGTGGAGATGTGGTGCGAACTCCGGAGATTCTTCCAACAGGAAGGAACATCAACCAATTCGACCCGAACAGGATTCCGACCCAGACCGCATCTGATCGGGGCGTTGAAATTGCAGAAAACACGATAAAGGCATATCTTCGAAAGAATGACAGCTATCCTGAAAGTGTCGGGGTCGTGTTGTGGGGATTTGAGACAACAAAGACAGGAGGAGAGTCCATCGGGCAGATCCTCCATTATCTTGGAGTGAAAGTCACAAAAGGGGTGGGATCGTGGTATCCGGAACTGACGCCCGTACCACTGGAAGAACTCGGGAGACCAAGGATCGACTGTCTCGTAAACATCTGCGGCTTTTTCCGCGATATGTTCCCGAATCTCCTGAATCTCCTGAATAGAGCCGTAGGTCTCGTGGCAGAGCTGGACGAGCCTCTCGGGATGAACTTTGTAAGGAAGCATTCCCTTGAGAACCGCCAGATGCTCGTAGAAGAGATAGAGAGAGGAGCGATCGACGAGAAAACTGCGAACAAAGTTGCAAATGGGAGGATATTTGGTCCGAAGGCAGGAGAGTACGGGACAAGGATGCTCCCGCTTATCGAAGACTCGATCTGGAAGGATGAGGCGGATCTGGCAGAGGTCTACATCCAGTCGATGAACCATCTCTATGTCGAGAATATTCACGCAAAGAAGAGCGACGATCTCTACCGGAAGAACCTCTCCAGCGTGGAGATCGTCTCACAGGTCAGGGATTCGCATGATTACGAGGTGGTCGATCTGGATCATTATTTCGAGTTCTTTGGTGGGCTTTCAAAGGCTGTGGAAACCATCAGAGGCGAAAAGCCAGAGATGCTGATCACAGACACGACAAAAGAGGTTGTAAAGACCGAGGATGTCGGGGACGTCATAGCACGAGGGGTGCGGACAAGACTCTTGAATCCGAAATGGATCGATGAGATGCTGAAACATGATGTTCACGGGGCACAGCAGATCGCAGATAGACTTGAGAACGTACTTGGGCTGGCTGCAACCACAAACGCGGTGGATAACTGGATCTGGTCATCCATTGCCAGGCGATTTGTCTTTGATGAGGAGATGAGGAGACGACTGATCGAAAATAACAGATTTGCCGCTGCTGAAGTGATGGAAAGATTGTTTGAAGCCGAAGAGAGAGGGTACTGGGATGCGACAGAGGATGAACTGGACGAACTGAGAAGCGCGTATCTCGGGGCGGAGGGGGATATTGAAGATGCGATATGACGCAGATGTCACCAATCTTGACTCCGGCCAGTTTGATATGTCATTCGATGCAAGCGTTGTGAACGTAACCGGTATTGATTCCGGATGCATAGGGTCAAACACAGTACAACTGTATCCACTTTAAAAAGCAGGGTAAAATGTATATTCGGATAGTCTAAATCAAGTGCCTAAGCAGGCTTTCGATTTCAAGATAGAGTCAGTTACTCTTAGATTTGAAGTGGATACATGCAGGAACTGAATTGGGAACAACTCCGGATAGAGAGGTTCGAAGAGAGCAGGCAGGCGATGCGGGATGGGAAGGATGTCGATTCCGAATACTGGAGCAAGAGAGAGCGAGTTATTCAGACGGTCAGACCACGAACGATTTCGAGTATGGCAGGGCGGTAGTGCAGGCACTGCATGAAGTGATAATCCCGGAGTCATATCTGACTTTCAAAGATATAGTGAAAAACACGATCAATCAACCCAATAAATGTATGACTTATCAAAACTTATACTATCTTGCTATCAATTTACCTAGTGTCAAGTCAACCATACAATATCGCTAGATATATTATCTGACACTGTTCCATTTCCCAGTTATTTTTAAGACGCAGATTTACACTGATTTACGCAGATTTAAGGTTGCATCTGCGTAAATCAGTGTAAATCTGCGTCTAATATTATTATTGAAATAATTTGATTTTAGAATTGTGCCCTATTCCCTTCATAATCTGACACTTTGATGTTGAATTGACACTAGTTTTCCATAATTTCCCCCAAATCCAGCAAAGAGAATAACCTGACTTGTTTTGCATCCATCTCATTAACAACCAAATCAACCTTGCCACCCGTCCCCTGCACAAGAGCAACACGTATCCCCTCCATCTCCTTCGCAAGCCGTCTAAGGCTCAAACAAGGATATTTGCACTTCCATGCCAAATATCTGTAGAAAATCATCCAAATAACACACAAGAAAATGTGCGTATTGATATTGAAATCCTTGTGATGTTTAATCTTAATCACTATACCCCGCAACTCTGCTGCGGTTGGGTGTGCCGTCGCAATGTTTGACTGTAAATATCGATAAATTTAAAATGTGCAAAGGTTTACAAATAGAAATATTTATATTATTTGATGCTACGATATAGTCAATAATTAATATTAAATATATATATTTCAATACAATATAGCGCTCACCGAGACTAATTTGAGCAATTGTATGATTAATTAATCTAAATTTAAATAAATTAGATTATATTTCAAAAAATAATAAACTTACACATAATAATATGTAAGTTGGCAAAATAAAACATAAAGAGGTACTAAATTATGAAAATAAATGTAATATTGGCTGGAATAGCCATGAGCCTGCTACTGCTAGCACTACCAGCAGCAGCATCCGACCACACGCTCGGCATCTACGGCAATGCAAACGAGGACGACACAATAAACATGCAGGATGTAACGTACACCGAACTGATCATCCTAGAGTACAGAGACAAAACAGAACTCTCAGACGCCAAGTACGATGACAGGATCAACATGCAGGATGTGACGCAGATCGAGCTGATCATACTTGGGAGGGAGAAGGAGCTTACGTTCATCGACGCTGCTGAAAACCCAGCAACGGTGAGCCTCCCCATTGAACGAATGGTTATACTCAATACCGACTTCGCAGAGGCAGTTGCTGTATTGGACGAACGGGACAAAGTGGTTGGCGTCTCCAGCACCATGACAGGGTATAACAGGTTCTTTCCCGAACTCAGTACAAAGACCGATGTAGGGGGCTGGTCAACACCTGACATAGAAGCAATACTTGCAACTAATCCGGATACTGTTTGTGTCTATGCCAGCTGGCCCAACACTGAGAAACTCGACGACAATATGCCAGATGACATAAACATCGTCAGACTGGATTGCTACAAGGCAGAAACACAGAGAGAAGAGATGATAAAACTCGGATACCTGCTCAATAAGAGAGATCGGGTAGGCGATTACATCGACTGGCATGATGAATATGTCGATGTGATAAATGATAAGGTATCAAAAATTTCGGATGACAATAAGACAAGGGTCTTTATCGATGGCGGTGGAGGCAATACGGTTGGCAGACGAGCATACTCAACAGGCACTGGGATGCATGATCTCTGTGTATGCGCTGGTGGTGTGAACATAGCAGAAGGATATATCGAAAAATATGCTGATGTGGAAACAGAGTGGGTTCTGGAACAGAATCCGGATGTGATCGTAGGACTCTCATTCAAAGGTGGATACGAAACCGATGATAATACTCTCATGAAGGAGCATTATGATGAGATAATAGCCCTTCCTGGCTTTGAGAATGTCGCTGCGGTGCAGAACGACAATGTTTACATCATGTCGAACGGTTTCGCGTTCGCACCACATTATCCGGCTGCGCTTGCTACGATGGCAAAGTGGCTCTATCCGGAAACATTTGCTGATCTGAACCCGGAGGAGATCCATCAGGAGTATATAGATACATTCTTTGGCATAGACTTTGACGTATCTGAACAGGGCGTATTCGAGTATCCGCAACAGGGAAGCTAAATGCTTTCCTTTTTTTTATTTTGATATAAAAATGATCGAGATCAACAACCTGACCAAATACTTCGGCGATCTCTGTGCCGTGGATCATGTGTATCTGCACGTTAAGAACGAGGTCTTCGGACTCCTGGGTCCGAACGGAGCTGGAAAAAGCACGATTGTGCGAATACTGGCAACACTTCAGAGACCAACCGAGGGCACTGCCAGAATCTGTGGGCATGACGTAGTAAAAGATCCAAAGAAGGTACGGAGTGTGATCAGCTACGTACCACAGGAGATGGCGCTTGATATCAAGCTCACTGGGCGGGAGAACGTGCTCCTCTACGCAAAGCTCTACGGCATACCCGACAGAGCCAGAAAGGTCGATGAGGTGCTGGACCTGATGGAACTTTCCGAGCGATCCGGAGATCTCGTGAAGACATACTCCGGAGGTATGAGGCGGCGGCTTGAGCTTGCGCAGGCACTGGTGCATGAGCCAGAAGTGCTATTCCTGGATGAACCCACGCTCGGTCTCGATGTTGCTGCGAGAAAGAAGATATGGCGGCACATATCATCGCTCAGGGAGGACGGCATATCGATCTTCATGACAACACATTACATGGAAGAGGCGGACGAGTACTGTGACACCGTTGCAATCATCGATCACGGGAAGATCGTCGCCCTTGACACTCCTGAGAGGCTGAAGAGTAGTCTCAAACAGGACGTGATAACGATCAACGCAACAGGCACCTTCGGGGGATTGGACCTGGATAGTGTGACATTCAGTAGGGGGGATAACGGAGAGCTCAGATTTCTGGCGGATCATGGTGAATCGGTTCTTCCTGAGATATCTCAGGCGTTGTTGCGGCAGGGCATGACGATCCAGTCGATGATGGTACGCAAACCAACCCTCGATGATGTATTCATGGACAGGGTCACGACAAGCGAGGAAGATAGCGCTTTTGATGGCTATAAATTCAGAACGATGCTGAGGCGGCGGTGATGAGCTTGATAAGATCTATGTGGTATTACTTTGAGAGAGATCTCATAAAATGGACACGCTGGAAGATGACGGTATTTGCACATCTGGTGACGCCTGCTGCGTGGCTCATTTTTGTCGGGCTTACCCTTCCCGTCACATTCACTGACAACTATCTCGAGTACCTGACCCCTGGAATCATGGTGATGAGCGTACTCTTCGCATCACTGCAGAGCGGAAGCCTCGTGATCTTCGATAAAATACTGGGATTTCTGAACAAATTCTTTGCCATGCCCTCTCCGAGAGAGAGCTATCTTTTCGGCAAGATCCTCTTTATAACATTTCGGGGTCTAGTGCAGGCGACAGTGATCTTTGGCGTCGCGGTGCTCTTCGGGATTACTGTCTACGGCGTAAAGAGCATCCTACTTACCTACATCGTACTCTTCATCTTCGGGGCACTCTTCGCGTCGATTGCGACAACGATTGCACTCGTCGTGGACGACCATGACGGATATGCTGCGATAAATGCAATGATCAGCATGCCGCTCTTCTTCACAAGCACAGCGCTGATGCCTTATGACAAGATGCCGGGCTGGCTCAGGACGGTTGCGTCCGTAAATCCGGTCAGTCACGCGATTGACAGCGCAAGGGTGCTTCTGAGCGGGGGCGATATCCCAGTCAGTGAGATCCTGATGCTTGCAGCAGGTGCGACGATCGTGCTTGCGATCTGCACCAGTGTGTTCAGAAGAGCAACATTGTAAAATTATAAAATCACATTAAATCTGGAGACAAATGAAATGCATCACATAAACAGACAGATACTCCCCTTTACCGCAATCGTTGGGCAGGAGGAGATGAAAAAAGCATTGATCTTAAACGCAATTAATCCGAGGATCGGCGGTGTCCTGATCAGAGGCGAGAAAGGGACTGCGAAGTCTACTGCGGTACGGGCACTGGCAGAGTTGCTTCCTGATATCGATGTAGTAAACGGCTGTCCGTTCAATTGCAATCCTGCAGATACGAGCGAGATGTGCGACATCTGCTATGAGCATTCGGTAAATGGCGAAAAACTCGAAAGTGTAGCGAGAAGAGCCCGGGTGATCGATCTTCCGCTCGGATGCACCGAAGATCGGGTTGTTGGCACACTAAATATCGAAAAAGCGATCAAGGAAGGGATACGTGCGCTTGATCCCGGGATACTGGCTGCTGCAAACCGTGGCATACTCTACATCGACGAGGTAAATCTGCTGGACGACCACGTCGCGGACGTTCTCCTCGATGCCGCAGCGATGGGCGTCAACATGGTTGAGCGGGAGGGCGTCTCAGTGGGACATCCTGCCAGATTCATTCTCGTCGGGACCATGAATCCCGAAGAAGGGGAACTCAGACCGCAGCTTCTGGACCGGTTCGGGCTTCAGTCTACTGTCGAGAGCTTATCCGATGTGGATGCACGGGTCGAGATCGTGAAGGTTGCAGAAATATTTGAAAACGATGCAAACAGGTGTAAGAAGGAGTTCGAGGGTCAGCAGACCGAACTCAACAAGAAGATCATAAAAGCGAAGTCGCTTCTCCCCGAGGTAACGATCAGTGATGATCTTCTCAGGACTACAGCTAAGATGTGTATCGAACTCGGCGTGAGAACGCACAGGGCAGAGATCGTCATCACAAGAACCGCAAAGACGATCGCAGCATTTGATGACCGGACCAAGGTAACGCTCGATGACATTAAAGAAGCGATGGAACTTGCATTGCCGCACAGGATGCGAAGAAAGCCCTTTGAGCCGCCGCAACTCGATACCGATAAGCTCGATCAGATGATGGATGAGGAGAAAAAAGAACAGGAAGAAAAAGAGCAGGAGCAGGAAGAGCAGCAGGAAAAGCAGCAGCCTGAGCAGGAAGAACAGCACAAACATGAACATCGCGAGCAGGAAGATAAAGAGAATGAACAAGAATCGCAGGAACCTCAAAATCCGCCTGAAAATGAGGATGAAGGCACACAGCCACAGCAGCCCGAATCGGTCTTTGCGATCGGAGACCCAATCGATGTGAGCAGAGTGCGACCAAAGGAAAAGCGTGACCGTATAAACCGCAAGAGGACATCAGGAAGGAGAAATCCAACGCTTGCACGATTCAACAGGGGGAGATATGCCCGTCACACGATACCTTCCGGAAAAACCACCGATATCGCTTTCGATGCCACGATCCGTGCGGCTGCACCATTCCAGAGAGAGCGCGGTGCAGGCATGCCTGGCGAGAATGCGGTGATCATCGGGAATCAGGATATCAGGGAAAAGATAAGGATTGGAAAGATCTCAACAGCAACCCTCTTTGTGGTAGATGCCTCCGGTTCGATGGGTGCCGCAAACCGGATGGAAAGTGCCAAAGGAGCGATCATGTCGCTTCTCATGGACTCCTACCAGCAGCGGGACAGGATCGGGATGGTCGCATTTAAAGGTGATACTGCAGATGTGCTGCTTCCACTCTGCTCAAGTGTTGATCTCGCATACAACAGTCTCAGGGAATTACCAACAGGCGGGAAAACACCGCTAGGTGCAGGTCTTAACAGCGGGTTGAACATCCTTCTTGGTGAAAAGCGAAAAAACGATGAGACAATTGCGATAATGGTTTTGATCTCGGATGGCAGGGCGAATGTATCCGTAAATGGTGGCAAAGTGGGAACGGTAAAAGAAGAACTCTTTGCGATCGCTGAAGAGGCAAGATCTGCCGGAATTCATGTTATAGTTCTTGATGCTGAATCCATGGGCAGCTCGTTTGTGAAAATGCAGCTTGGTTACTGCAGGGAAATTGCAGAACATGCCGGTGGACGGTATTATTCGGTTGACCAGCTATCATCCGGCCAGGTTCATGATATCGTTGCACAGGAGCAGGGGTCACTGATAGAGATGTATTCGGTAGGCAGGGGTTTGACATGAAGGTCGTATCAGTAACATGGGGCAGCGATATCCCACTGTTTGTAGAAGCATGTAATGAACTTGGTATGGAACTGCACGCATGGTCCACACAGGACCTTGAAGATGATTCGAAACGTGAGGACTGTATTAACTATTTCAAACATGCAGATGTCATTATTTTGCGTCCGTCAGACAGTGGAGTATGGGACGAACTAATAGAGGGATTGAACAGTGATATTCCAACCATCTCATTTGGTTATGATTCAACCTTCTGGGAAGTTTCGAATGTCAAACTGAAGATTGTTGCGACGGTCAACGCCTACCACGTCTATGGAGGACTTCCGAACACAACGAACATGCTCAAATATATCGGAAAAGAGGTCCTGGGCGCTGAATACGACCCAGAACCGCCAGCCGAGACGATGTGGCAGGGAATCTACCATCCGGATGCAGAGCAGGCTTTTGAGACCATAGGTGAATATCTGGAATGGTACAAACCACAGAAGAAACATATGATCGGGATATTGTTCCATCGAACCTACTGGTCAAACGGTGACCTTGAGATCGTGGATGCGATGATCTGCGAACTCGAAAAGGAGTTCGATGTCATCCCGGCTTTCTGTCACGGAATGGGTGATGCCGAAACAGGCGCCAAATCGAGCGGAGAGGTGACAAAAGAGTTCTTCGTGGATCCTGTGAAGATAGATGCCATTATAAACCTCCAGTCGATATTCCATGCAGGAAACGCTGACAAATCGGTCAGTGCTCTCAAAAAACTGGACATTTTGGTATTTCATCCGTTGACAGTCTATCACAAGACCGAAGAGGAATGGACGGCGGACATTCAGGGAATGAGTTCGAGTGAGGTTGCGTGGAGTGTTGCGCTGTCTGAATTCGAGGGCGTGATCGAGCCCTTGATCATCGGTGCTTCGAGAACCGCAGAAGAGCATGGAACCGAGTTTGAACGTCACGTTCCGGTTGATGAACGGATATCCAAAGTTGTGAGAAGGTTAAAGAAATGGATATCATTGAAAGACAAGTCAAAATCCGAGCGCAAGGTTGCATTCATCCTGCATAACAATCCATGTGCATCAGTCGAGGCAACAGTAGGTGCAGGAGCACATCTTGATACTCTTGAGAGCGTTTCAAGAATATTGAATGCGATGAAAGAAGCGGGATATTCGGTTGATCCGCCAGGAAGTGGTAAAGAACTCATTGAGAACATCATGGACCATAAAGCAATATCAGAGTTCAGGTGGACAACGATCGATGAGATCGTGGACAAAGGCGGGGCGCTTGCGATGGTGACCAAGGAGGAGTACGAAAAATGGTTTGACACACTCCATCCGGATGTGAAGGAAAAGATGTGTGATGCATGGGGGAATCCGCCAGGTGAGGAGATGGACGGTGTTCCTGCTGCTATGGTCTATGATGGCAAGATCGTTGTAACTGGCGTACGATACGGCAACGCTGTGATATGTGTCCAGCCAAAACGAGGATGTGCGGGCTCACGATGTGACGGGCAGGTCTGCAAGATCCTTCATGATCCTGAGATTCCGCCGCCGCATCAGTATATGGCTACATACCGGTGGATCGAGAACGCGTTTGGTGCGGACGTGATCGTCCACGTCGGGACGCACGGAAACCTCGAGTTCCTGCCAGGAAAGTCGGTTGCACTCTCCAAGAGCTGCTATCCTGATATTGCGATCGGAGATATGCCGCATCTTTATATCTATAACTCAGACAATCCCCCTGAGGGGACGATCGCGAAGAGGCGGAGCTATGCCACATTGATCGATCACATGCAGACCGTCATGACAGAGGGCGGTCTTTATGGCGATCTGAAGGAACTCGAAGACCAGATCGCAGAGTACAACAAGACGAAAGTATCTGATAAGGCAAGGGCACACGCACTTGAGCATATCATCACCGATCTCCTCATGAATTCGAATCTTTCAGAGGAGATAAAACTCGACGAACTGGTGGAGATGGGGGTCCCATTTGAAAATATCGTGGATGTGGCGCATGAAGCGATAACGAAGCTGTACAATACCCAGATCCCGGATGGGATGCACATATTCGGAGAAAGTCCCAAAGGCGACCAGAGGATCGAGTTCATCAACTCGATACTGAGGTACGACTCTGAGGTCAGAAAGCTTGTCCTCTATCTTCTGGGAATGGACACAGAGCCCGCTGATCTGAAGAGCGAAGTGCTGACCGGGATCGACGCACTTGGAAAGGAGATCCTGAACGGATTATTGAGTGATAAAGACCCCACCACCGTCTGCAAGGAGATTCTTGGGGATAGGTTGAAGAGACTCGACGAAGTCAGGATACTCTCGGTGAGGGATAAGGCAGTCGTGATCTCATGGAGAATTGACTCCTCAGATGAGATCGGTGCTCTTCTTCATGGCTTCGATGCCGGATACATCGAGCCCGGTCCGTCTGGTCTCATAACCCGTGGCAAGCCAGAGATAATGCCTACTGGCAGGAACTTCTACTCGCTCGACCCTTACAAGGTGCCGACGAAGGCGGCATGGCAGATCGGGCAGAGGCTTGCGGATGGCGTGATTGAAAAGTATGTGGATGAGCACGGCAAACTTCCTGAAAATATCGCAATGTACTGGATGTGCTCTGACATCATGTGGGCGGATGGAGAGCAACTTGCCCAGATCATGCATCTTATCGGTGTTGAGCCGATCTGGAAGGATGGGAAAGTGAGAGAGTACAGGATCATTTCGCTTGAGGAACTCAACCGTCCGAGAATCGATGTGACGATCCGGGTGAGCGGGATTACCAGAGACTGCTTCTACAACTGCATTGAACTCATCGATGATGCGATACAGGAGGTTTCACAACTTGATGAGCCCGAAGAGATGAACTATCTCAAAAAACATGTCACAGAGGCATCAGGGAATGATGGAAGCGGAGATGGGGACGGCAACGATAACAGAGATGGAGATGGAGATGGAGATGGGGGCGAAAATTGTGCCCGTATCTTTGCGAGCAAGCCTGGAACGTACGGCAACGGCGTTAACCTTGCTGTGTACGCATCTGCATGGAAGGAGGATAAGGATCTATCTGATGTATATGTGTACTGGAACGGATATTCGTATGGAAAAGGCGTATTCGGGGATGAATCGCATGATAAGTTCATAGAACAGCTTAAAAGTGTTGACCTGACATTCAACAAGACCGTCACAGATGAGTACGATCTCTTCGGATGTTGCTGCTATTTTGGAACACACGGCGGACTCACAACCGCTGCACGGGAGATATCCGGACATGAAGTTTCAGCATACTATGGCGATACCCGTGACAGGGACCGGGTCGAGGTTAGAACGCTCGCGGACGAGGTTCGGCGGGTTGTCAGGACAAAACTCCTGAACCCTAAGTGGATCGAAGGGATGAAGAGACACGGATACAAGGGAGCTGGCGACATGTCGAAGCGGATCGGACGGGTCTATGGCTGGGAAGCGACGACGCAGGAGGTCGATGACTGGATCTTCGATGATATCACAAAAACATTTGTTTTGGATGATGAGATGCGAAAGTTCTTTGAGGAGAACAATCCCTGGGCGCTTGAAGAGATAGGGAGGCGGCTGCTTGAAGCTTATGAGCGCGGGCTGTGGGACGCTGACCCCGATGTGATCGACGGATTGAAGAACGCATACCTTGAAATGGAAGGATGGATCGAGGAGCGGATGGGAGATGTGAAAGGCGAATTCCAGGGTGGATCGGTCGATGTGATGACGATGGAAGATGTTGCAGGGTGGAAGGAGAAGGTTGAGAAGATCATGAAGGATTGACCCGGCTCGATTCCAGAAGAGGTGGAATGTTACTATGAAAAGAGAAGAAAGCCGTACAATGACTGCAAAAGATATCAAAGAGCAATATAAGAAGTTCATTGGAAGAAAGATCTTCTTTGTCTTCTTTTTTGCAGCATTAATTCTAATTATATCAGGTGTTTCTACGACGCTTGGTTCTTACCCTATCACAGTCAAAGAGGTTTATTCAATAATATGGCGTGGCTCTGTCACGATTCTCCAAAATCTTGATTTTATCATAGTTAATGGGGTCCGTGAATTTGCCAGGGAATATTTCACAACTGAAGAGATCGTGGTCTGGCAACTAAGATTGCCACGCATCTTCCTCGGCATCATAGCAGGCATCGGTCTTGGGCTGGCAGGTGCAGTGATGCAGGCGATACTCAGAAATCCACTTGCAAGCCCGTACACGCTCGGAATCTCATCAGGTGCTGGGTTCGGTGCTTCACTTGCGATTCTCGCTGGGGCAGGCATCGTCGGTGGGAAATATTTGATCATTGGAAATGCATTTGTATTCGCGCTGCTGGTTTCGTTTATCATCCTAGCATTGTCGAGCCGCAAGGGCGCAACACCAGAGACCATGATCCTGGCTGGCATTGCGATGATGTATCTCTTTGGTGCGATGACAACGATACTCCAGTACTTTGGCGAGGCAGAGGCTGTGAAGGAAGCGGTCTTCTGGATGGTTGGCGACCTCAACAGAGCATCATGGCCCGTTGTGACGATCATACTCGGTGTGCTTGCATGCTGTGCCCCCCTACTTATGCTTAAGTCGTGGGATCTCAATGTGATGGGTGCGGGAGACGAGACCGCGAAGAGTCTCGGCGTCAATGTGAAGCGCATCAGAGTCATCACGATGGTGGTCTCGACGCTGCTTGTTGCAACCATCGTCTGCTTCACAGGCACGATCGGGTTTATCGGACTCGTTGCTCCGCACATGACACGCCTGGCTATCGGAGGCGATAACAAGTACGTGCTCCCGGTCTCTGGTCTCCTTGGTGCGGTAATTCTCATCAGCGCAGACCTTGTGGCAAGAAGGATCATAGCCCCTGTAATCCTCCCTGTCGGGGCAGTTACTGCATTTATGGGAGCTCCACTCTTCCTGTATCTGATAATGAGAAGAAGGAGGGAATACTGGTGAAACTAAAAGTAAACAATGTTGAATTCGGCTACAACAGCACGTCGGTTCTCGAGAACATATCCATGGATCTGGATCGATCAGAGGTAGTTGGAATCGTCGGTCCGAACGGCGCCGGCAAATCCACGCTGATCCGGTGTATCGACCGGATCCTGACCCCAAGAGGTGGAATAATACTCCTGGATGGGAATAACATCAGCAAGATGACGAGAATGGAGATTGCAAAAGAGATGGGTTATGTGCCCCAGACCACCACGCGTGTTTTTCCTGCCACCGTCTTTGATACTGTTCTCATGGGCAGACGCCCGCATCTTGGCTGGAAGAGCAGCGAAGAGGACATAGATAAGGTGCTGGAGGTGCTGGAACTGCTTGGGATCATGGAGTTTGCGATGAGGGACTTTAACGAGATCAGCGGAGGTCAGCAGCAGAAGGTCCTGATCGCACGGGCACTTGCGCAGGAAGCGGATATTCTCCTCCTGGATGAGCCGACAAGTAATCTCGATATCAGACACCAGCTTGAGGTGATGGATATCATGAAAGGCATCGTGAAGAGGAAAGGTATCTCTGCGATCGTGGCGATCCATGATCTAAACCTTGCTTCAAGATACACAGATAAACTGCTCATGATGAATGGTGGCAGGATATTTGCCGCAGGGAATCCTGAGTCGGTGCTCACGGTCGAGAATATCAGACGTGCTTATGGTGTGGAAGCTCTGGTGAAGAGCGATGGTGAGAGACCGTATATCATTCCGGTGAGACCGGTGTGACACAGAGATTGTGATCATGTCTAAGTCGAAACCGTCAACATGGATGATAGCGCTCTTTGTGCTCTTCCTTCTGCTCATAATCGTGGCTCTGGTGGGCATTTCCGCAACCACTGGAAATGCGGACATAACTGTGGATGATGCCTATTCTGCAATCCTGCACAAGTTCTTCCCGGACAGCTACGCGCCGAGCTGGCTTGCAGAAGTGTGCGTCTGGAATCTCCGGCTTCCCCGCATTATCATGGGCATATTGGCGGGCATCTGTCTCGGGCTTGCAGGCGCTACCATGCAGTGGGCGCTTAAAAATCCGTTTGCTTCGCCATATACACTTGGAATTTCACACACAGCGGTGTTCGGCACATATGTTGCCATAATCATTGGAGGTGCATCTATTGGAGGGGGAGCTTTCATGATATTGGGAACTGCCGGAATCTTTGCCCTGATTGCAGCAGCGATCGTCCTCCATATCTCAAGACGCAGGTGGGCGACCCCCGAACGAGTCGTACTGATGGGTATCGTGATGGTGATCTTTTCCAGTGCGATAACGACGATACTCATGTATTTTGGCGGGGCAGGGGCTGTGAAGGAAACGGTCTTCTGGATGGTAGGTGACCTCAGTCGATCATCATTGGACGTGCTGGCATACATGGCTGGCACAATTGTACTCTGTGCGATTCCCTTACTCTTGTTGATCTTCATACCATCACTCTTCGGTGTAGATGAGAAGCGCATCAGAACTTATGCAATGTTTGTGGCGAGTCTTCTGGTCGCAATCACGGTCTACTTCACAGGAACGATCGGATTCATCGGGCTATTGGCTCCTCATATCTGTCGTCTGGTCATCGGAAATGATCACAGATTTGTAATCCCTATATCGGGTCTTGTTGGCGCGGTATTGCTAATTGGATCGGACTTAGTGGCAAGAACGGTTATTTCACCGGTTATTTTACCTGTGGGTGTGTTGACAACATTGATGGGTGCTCCGTTACTTGCATATCTCATAGTGCGAGAGGGGAGGCGGGCAGTCGGATCGGCATGAAAAATATATGTATATTATAGGAGTCTTAATTAAATGAATAAAACCGAAATTGGAGAGATCCGTCGCTTTCATGTACGAGCACGGATGTATCAGCCAGCAGCAATGCTCGTTCATGGTATAGCATCGATGCCTGTGAAGAACGCAGGCGTACTGATAGCTGTTGATAGCAGGATATTTGCCGCAGGGAATCCTGGATCGGTGCTCACTGTCGGGAAGATCTGACGTGCTTATGGTGTAAGCTCTGGTTAAGAGCAATAGCGAGAGACCATACATCATTCCGGTAAGACATATCAATCAGGTGGTGAGGCAAGAATGAAAGAGTTGGATCTACCTGGAATGCTGAAGGAATCACTTCAAGGAACCGGATTGGAAGCATGCTGATACCGGTGCACATGAGATGTCTGCGACATGGACAAGGTGACTAAGTGATCGTATGACATCTCAATGGGAACATGTAAATTGCGAATTTCGTTTATTAAACTCAGTAAGGTAACTCAATGATAATATCAACGTCCCTGTTATATGCTGCTTATTATGTGATAAAAATCGTTCCAATCATTGCCATAGGCATTTTTGCAACGGGTCTCGCTGTTAATCTCGGGCTGATGAGGAAATTTGACAGGTTGGTCAAACCTTTATCTGCTAAAGCAAGGATCAGCGGGACATCGGCACTTTCTGTTCTAACATGTACGTTCAGCAGTACTGCCGGTTACTCTATGCTATCTGAGGGATTGAACAACAAAAGAATATCTGAGAGAGAGGTTATCGCAGTCTCGCTGATCACTTCTTTTCCAGGTATTCTCTCCCATCTATTCACGTTCTTCATACCGGTGGTGATCCCAATTCTCGGATTCACCACAGGAGTGATCTATGTGTGCTTGCGAGGGTTTGTCGCACTCTTGAAAACGTGTCTTGGAATTTTTCTTGCAAGACTGTGGCTAAAAGATATCGACAACCAATCTACCAACTCACAATCATCCGTCTCAAATCCTGCCCATACTTCGATAGATAAGAAACATGCACTGAATAAAAGTGCTGCTAGCACATATAAAATGCTGAAAAGGATTACACCCATAATGTTAATAACCTTATTCCTGACCTCAGTGGCGATGGAATTGGGGATATTTCAATCATTCTCTAAGATATTGGATCCGGTTATGAACATTCTCGGACTGGAAAGCGAGATTGCACTGATCAGTGCAACACTGATCGTGAACACATATTCGGGAATGATACTTTCGGGCAGCCTTCTGGGTGATGGGATGATATCGACAAAAGGAGTATTGATCGCACTGTTACTGGGTAATGTAATATCGTTCTCAACACGATTCGTAAAACATTCGTTACCGCTGCATGTGTCGCTATTTGGTCCTAAGCTGGGAGGCAAAATTGTTGCAGTCAATGGTGCAGCGACCCTTGTAATAGATGTTTTATTGATAGCAGTATTATTGGTAATATAGATGAACTTCGGGATAACAGGATTAAAGCCAACATTTCCAGGATAATCCCTGTTTTCGTGCACTAACTTGTGGAAGAATTCCTTGGCAAGATACACACCCACGTTAGCAGGTTCTGCAGGTACTTCCTGATAAGCTCAACACTGGATTTGGGCGGCAACCGCGAGTGTTGTTGGGTGCTGCTGGCCTGAAGCTGGCCAGAGGGAGGATTCGGATGGACACTTGAGGGTAAGCAACCGGGTGTTGGATGAAATTTCCGCATGTGAAAAATATCTGTATTAGCCAAGCTAATACGTCCCAATTGTGACTATCCTCAAATATATGCCGCACAGTGAGAAGAGTTCTGCATGTGAAGGTTAAAGCATACAATAGTCAAATATAAGGTTGTTGGTAATATTAGAATTACTGCGTTGAAGATGTAGCAAGTTTTACTTTGTATGAAATGAAAAAAAGTGATTTTTTTGGCTAAAAAGAAACGAAGTACTAAAACAAAAGATACTGCCCCGAATAACCACAGTGAGCAGATTCCAAAGACAGCTAGCAGTAAAGGACAGACCAAAAATTTACCTTACATAGCTATCATTGCAGGATTATTACTGGTAATCGCATACCTGCTATCCGGCGGCGGAACCAACCAGGCAGATTATCCCACTGGCCCACCACCTGACATAAGTACTGACATCCATCCCATATTATTTACTGGTAATATCCCTGAACCAGTCCTTAAACCTGAATTTGCCGCATTTTTCCCTGATAATATCAGTGGGATGAGGCGTGTGACATTGCTAATGGACCCAATGAATGATGAGACTGATGGAATTTTTATTTCAAAGGTGCAGGACCAGGCTAATTTGATATATCTGAGCGAATCCGTAATGACTGATTTCGAGGTAGAATATTCGGTATATAAGATGGAAAGTCCCGAAGCTGCCAGGGAAGTCCTTGATTATTATACTACCGAGATGGGGTGGAATACTTTACAAAGATCGTATGGAAATCTAACCTTCTGGATATGGCAAGGTTATCTCGAAGGCAATGGCAGGCCGTATGGAATGTATATCTTTTGGGACAGCCTCAGCAGTGGAGCATATCTACCAATTGGAAGGAAAGGTACGAGTTATATAGCACAGGCTAACGCCGACCTGCTCTGTCTGCATGGAGAAACTGTGCAGGATGAATATTTCATTATGGTAGATGTACATGCGCCTTTTGAGAAGGTGAATGAAGTTTCTGATCAGATGTTTACCGAGGCTGCTGCACTGATTGCCCCGTGACCGGGGAATAACATGGACATAACCCCTGCCATTGCTACATTCGGACTTGTCGCATTGGCAGAGATGGGCGATAAGACCCAGTTGATAATAATAGCACTATCTGCCAGGTATTCCAGGACACATGTGTTTGCCGGTTTGATGGCTGCTTTTATAGTATTGACTGCGCTGGCAGTGGGTTTGGGTGAAGTGGTAGTTGCCTTTATCGGCCCTGAGATTATCGGGATTGTAGCAGGCTTGCTGTTCATATTGTTCGGGATAATAACTATCCTGATGGATGACGATGGTGACAATGGCGATGTAAAAAACCCTGGAGCACGCAGTGCTTTCATGACTGCATTTAGTCTAATAGCACTTGCAGAACTGGGAGACAAGACCGAGCTTGCTGTAATAGCACTTTCGGCCCAGTACCATGCTCCTATCATGGTGTTCCTGGGTGCAGTGGTGGGGCTGGGGCTGGTAAGTGCGCTGGGTGTTGCTATTGGGGGGAAGTTGCAGACAATGGTGCCTATGGATAAATTGAGGATTGGGTCCGGTATTTTGTTTTTGGTGTTTGGGGTATTGTTCCTGCTAAAGGGATAATCCATTGGTCATCGGTTAAGGCGTTTGACAGAGTCGGTATGTATTATTTTCCAAAAGACCAATGATTTCATACGATTCTCCAATTTAATTTAAATCGAACACGGACGACACGGATTTGACGGATTTTCACGGATTTATTTTCGTATCCGCGCGGATCCGTGTCATCCGTGCAATCCGTGTTCTATAACAATATTACTCTTAACCGATGACACATGGGGGATAATCTGGTTATGGAACTGGGGCAGGACTGCATCGCGAAGTCCAGAGCAGCAGGAAGATGCTTATGGACTTTGTATTTCGGTAGACCATCTCCATTTTGAGACTTTTTATTATTTCCTAGACGATCCGGATAACCGCCGAGTACGCAGAGGGACGCAGAGAAAAATAACAACCCTCTGCGGTCCTCCGCGTTCTCTGCGGTTAATCTTTTTTGCAATGACCCATTGCCAGAATAAATTAAAAAGTCTCTCCATTTTCGAGTATGTCCTTATATGTCAACCCTGTTTATCCTGTCTGGAATTTCCATTTTCTTTAAGAGAAAACATCCTTTGGCAAATATAACCAGGAATAAAATGATCAAAAACAAACATTATTTACTTTCAACCCATTAACATGGTACAGATGATACACAAGCAACTCAGCGACCTTACAATCCAAGAATCACAGCGCCTGCTTGACAGGGCAGGCGGAATACAGGATGTCACCGACACCGTATCCGGAATCCTTAAGGATGTGAAGAACCAGGGCGATACCGCAATCCGGCAGTACACAAAACAATTCGATGGTGTTGACATTGATGAGATCGAAGTAGATAATAAAACAATAAAGGCCGCCCTGGATACAGTCTCCCCCAATCTCATTGAGCACCTGGAGGTTGCGGCAGACAACATCAGGACGTTCCACAGGGCACAACTGGGCGAATCACAGTGGTTCATGGAATCCTCACCCGGTATCATGCTGGGGCAGAAGACCACACCCCTGGCCGTGGTTGGCGCATATGTACCAGGCGGCAGGGCTGCATATCCATCCACTGCACTGATGACCGTAATACCGGCAAAGGTTGCAGGTGTGAAGAAGGTAGTCGTATGTACTCCGCCCGGACCTGATGGGGTAAACCCGCTAACACTGGCTGCGGCACACATTGCAGGAGCTGACCATATCTACCAGATAGGCGGAGTGCAGGCCGTGGGTGCCATGGCCTATGGTACTGACTCTGTTTGGGCAGTTGATAAGATCGTGGGGCCCGGGAATGTGTATGTGACGGCTGCCAAGATGATGGTCAGGGACCATTGCGAGATAGATTTCCCTGCCGGGCCCAGTGAAGTGCTTATCATAGCCGATGACACAGCAGAGCCTGGATTCATTGCTGCTGATATGCTGGCCCAGGCCGAACATGATCCCAATGCCATATCTGTACTGGTGACCACATCAACGGATGTGGCATCAAAGGTGAAGACCAGCCTACAGGAAATGGCAAAAACCGCAAAGAGAAAGGAGATAATTGAGCAATCACTTGAGAATGCTGCCTTACTTGTTGCAGATTTGATAGACGATTGTATTGATTTTTCAAACAGGTTTGCGCCTGAACACCTGGAAGTCATGACCGCTGATGATGATAGGGTGCTTAAAGAGATTACCAATGCAGGCTCCATATTCCTTGGTCAATATACCCCGGTGTCAGTAGGGGATTATGCATCAGGTACCAATCATGTGCTGCCCACTGCCGGTTACGGCAGGATATATTCAGGGCTGAACGTGGACCACTTTATCAAGAAGTCTACTATCCAGAAGCTGAGCAGGGAAGGACTGGCCGGACTTGAAAGTACTATTACATCACTGGCTGAGGCCGAGGGTTTACATGCTCATGCCGAGGCTGTGAGAAAAAGGCTGGATTGATGTACCAAAACAGAACTTGGTGTATCAAAACAGAACTTGATGTATTCAATGAATTGTTTCACAGCAGTTTGTGGGTCTTTGTCTGTTCCGTTTTTTTTGTAGTATCCTGAATTTCAAAGTGTTCATGCCAGATATGAACACCCGTATCTACTCACCAGACCCAAGCAGCCATTTCCAGATAGGAACATACGTTATCCCGTCTTCTGATCTTTCAATATTCATTGTAAGCAGTATCAGTTCTGAAACTCTTCCCTTAAAGTATTCTTTAAATTCAAGCAATGCTTTGATCTCTCTTTCATCTATAACATCAGTGTAAGTGACATTAATTCCAGTCAGGGTATTATCCCTATTCCTTACAACAAAATCCACCTCTCTGCGACCTTTCCAGTAATATATATCAAGATCTCTTCTTTTCAGTTCGATAAAAGTGCTGTTCTCTGCAAGTCTACCTTCGTCAGATGAGAATTTGAAAGACGCCGCATTCCGAAGACCATTGTCAATGCAATAAATTTTTCTTGGTTTCTGGATGGCTAATGACGTTTTTATGGAATACGAAAAAAAGTTAAGTTGGTAGATAAGGTACGCCTGTTCCAAATATAGGAGATATTCCTTTACACTACTTACAGACAACCCTATTGCTTTTGATATTTTCATGTAGCTCAACAGGGATGAGATATTTGTAAGGGAATAGTTCGCCAGTTCGATCATTTTTGAACTTTCCCTTATTTTTTTGCTCACTACGATATCCCGCAAAAGGATGCTGTCGAAGTATTCATATAGCCGCATGTGGTTTATATCCGCATCATCTCCCAGGACAACCTCGGGAAACCCACCATTGTTCAGGTAGTTCAAAAAATGGTGAACAACTTCACTTCTTTGCACATCTGTGTCTTTAAGCTCGAACCCCACAAATCCCAGATATTCCCTGAATGATAACGGATAAACGGTCTTTGAGATGATCCTGCCAGTTAGCAGTGTTGGCAGCTTATCAGAAAGCATCGAACTATTTGAACCGGTTATTACGAATTTGATATCAGTGTCATAGAGGTCGTAATATTTTTTAAGCCATTTTTCCCAGTTTTCTATGTTATGGATCTCGTCTAAAAATATGTACTTTTTACCTGCCGGATTTTTTATTTCAATGTAGTTCTCGAATATCCTGTCAAGTATGCTGATGCTTTTATCTTCGAACGGTTCATCCAGATTGAAATACAGTATATTTGTCGGAGCAATCCCGTTCTCGATCAGGTGATCTATTAGCTGGTATAGTACTGTTGATTTTCCACCCCTGCGTACACCGGTTATGCAGATGATCTCTTTTATGTCCAGCAGCTTTGTGATGTTGCCCAGTGTTTCAGGTCTTAAAATACGTGTTTTTGATTTGGGGACCCTGCCATATAGCCACCATGGATTCCATCGTTTTATTATTTCCTTCATATCATTATATTTGGTATTTAACTGCATAAAACCTTCTGTTATAATGGAAGGTTTTTGTATCAAAGCCACATACATAATGAAAGGTTTGATGAATAAAATCTACCATCGTAGTGGAGATTTAATCTGGATAAAGCAAAAACCTTGATTGTTTTAATAAGAAGATATTGTTTATCGAGTGAAAGTGGAAAGTTGGGTTTTAGGCAAAAATACCGAAATGTTTAGTAATTCAGTAAGTGAATATATGGAAATGGTTGCTGGAGTGATGTCAAATGTTGTGTATGGAAAGTAATATTTGGTCCTGATAAAAAATGAGATTGAGAGGCATTGAACCCTTCAAAATTCTCCACTCTTATTTCCTTCCTGAATATACTGCAATCAGTATTCCCATAATCCCAAGCATTAGCCCGAATCCTGGTATCCCCTTGTCCGAGATCCAAGTAGCTTCAGGCGTAGGTGTGGAACCAGCTACAGTACCAAGATCAGGTGTGGCAACAGGTTCTACGTCACCAGAGTCCCCAACAGACCCCATTATCATAAAGGCAGAGAATCCCGGAGTCGGCGATGAATACTGGTAGTATCTGCCTGCCTGCCTGGTCATTGTGGTCTTAAGGGCCTGCCAATTGCCGTCGTGGTGTCTGTACAGAATGACTGAAGCCGGGTCTATATTGTTCTCTTTGAACCAGCTTGCAGGTACCTGGAATTTGATAACTGAACTGGACAACTTACCTTCAGACCATCCAAGGTTTCCAACAAATATATTGAAATACTTGTATATTACACCGTTAGGTGGGTCAGTGGTTATACTGCCTGGCTGGCCGTGGAGAACTTCCATCTTCACTGCCACCAGGCCATAGGTTTTTTCGGGTGTAACTTCAACTGAAGTTACTACATTGTTGAAGTTGTAGGTAGCAGAATCACCAGCTCTAAGATATATCCTTAAGAAGACTGTTTCTTCTACATTCTCAGGCTCATCGCTCATGCCACCACCTCCTCCGCCACCGCCGCCATTGGAGGAGGAAGGAGTGTAGATGTTGATAATATTTTGATTGAAAGCTACCAGTCTTTCACCAGATTCATAGGCACACACAAGCAGGTAGTAGTCGCCAGTATTCAGGTCGTTGGTAGTGAGTGAAAAGGATGCACTTGTTGAATCTGTATCATCTGTAAAGGATACTGTGCCATTTTCAGGACCGATTACAGTTTCTATTATTTCCTGAAGCTTTGTTGTGTTTAAGCTGGTAAGGTTTATTCCCGTAAGTTCGCCCTTCTCGACAAGATCTGCCCCATCAATAGTAAGATTGGTCTGGTCCCTGGTACCATTGAACTCAAATCTCAATGTAGCCTCGTAAGCGTCCTTATGTACCAGGATTGCACCGTAGATATAATTGCCCTGATCAGCATCGGTAAGTTTTATCTGAACAGGCACAATATAATTGGTTTTTGCACTTGTTGGCGCTGTTACTACAGATTCGTACTTTAATACCTGAACTGTTGTGGTGGAAAGTATGGAAAGATCATTTGGATTTGTAAGGTGGGATGAGTTTAGCAGGACAAATATTACATAATCGCCAGCCTGCTGAGAACCGAAACTAATACTGGAATTGTCTCCAGTGCTGTTAAGAGAATAATTGATTCTTTTTAATGAATCATTCAATAAATTGCGGAAAATAGTAGTATTTCCATCAACGGCATCGTTTATAATATCCCATACTTCATCAGGAGTGGAACTTACAAGATAAATATCTATACTAAGATCAGCAAAGTGGCTTGAGCCAAAAAAACTCAAATTCATTTCATTGTTACCGCTTACATTTGTATATATGGAATGGCTGGAATACGGATACTCAATCAGGTGATCCGAATAATTGTCCACACTGGCTGTAATATTTATAGTCTTGCCGTTACGCGTAAAATTGCTATTATTTACGCCATTGAAAACGAGATTCAAAGCAGGTAATGTTACAGGTGTGCCGCCGCTTAATTTGATCCAGTTACCTTCCATTGGTGATTCGTTATGATTAGCAAATGACACATTTTCAGTGGAATTGATACTGATATTGAGCAAGTACGAACCATCCATAGCTGAACCGGCTGCATCCGGAATTAAAAAGAATATAAACACTGTAAATAAAATAACGTATAATCTACCCAATTCTAAACCCACCTATGAAGATATTATATTAATAATTTTATATGGTTGAAGAATTTATTAACTATATCAATAAGTATATTCATAATAAAAATACTTATCGTATTCAGTATTTTTTCCTCATGATAAATATTACAATTATTAATCCTAAAACCCCTGTGCTTATCTCGAAACCTGTGGTTTTACTTGTACTTTGCGTTGGTTTTGTTTCATGGGATTCAATGGTTTGCGGCATCAAACCAGATTCTAAATCATTAGTTGATGTTGGCTGGACAATTCCTGATCGTTTTGCCTTTCCGGTAATTGCAAATGAAGAAAATTCCGGTGTTTGTGCATCAAAGTACAGATTATCTTCATCATCCCCCATCTTTTCAGTATCAAGGCGGTTCCACTGCACATCATTGTATCTATTTAACCTGATAGTATATTCGTCAATGTTATTCTCAGTTACCCATGATTTTTCTACAAAGAAGTTAATAGTAGGACTGGCAATATTTTCCGGGTTTGCCCATCCAAGATTCCCTACCCCGATATTCAGATTCTTATATACAATATCCGGCGGGGTACTGTCAACCAATGTTGAGGTATGATCCAGTATTTCCACTTTTGAAGCAATTGTACCTGAATTAGTCAAACCAGTAAAGTTGATATATCTGACAACGTTACCGTCCAGATGAAAATAATAACTTACATTCGAGTCTTTTGTCACGTATTCCCTCTGGGTTTCTGATATAAGTATATTTTCAAAGGTTTCAAGGCTTGCACCACCTCCACTGCTTCCTCCACCGCTGCTACTTTCATCAGGTTTTGGAGAAAGAGTTATTGTTTTAGCCAGACCACCCGCATTTAATTGAAAATCGCCAATGGGTATAGAATTTGTAGCATAACTATATACAAAATTACCGCTGGCATCAGCATCAATATACTGAACCGCTGTAATATCAAGTGTGACATGGGATGTACCGGCCGCTGGTGTACCATCCATCTGAGCACTATAAATACCAGGTTCCAAATTGGAGTGTGATACAGTTGCAATACCTCCTGTGGCAACAGCATTTTTTCCCCACCATAATGATAACTTCAATCTAACGTTAAGATCTACAACATCCCTGGCAGTCACCGAAAGAGTATTTGAACCGGACGGAATCTCAATACCGTCAATTCTATACAAATAGATCCCATCCGATGGCGATACGATTTTTTCAAAAGAAACTACTACGTTCACCGATTCATCTGGTGATGCAGTGCCGCTAATAGTGATCGTATCCCCTACAACAGGGTTCTCAGGCGTTACAAATAATTCGGATACTGTTGCACTTGCAGGGGGTAACAATACAGTGGCAATTAAGAAAAAGCAAAATAACCGATATAACATGAATAGTTATGCTCCTATATTTTATACTTTGAATAGCTAAATTTAATAAATGTGTCACACAATTTTTTTGACGATATCTTAGTAATATAACTTTCTGATTGTATTTAATATATATCGTTCTGTACTCAAACAACTTTGATAGTCGGTGAACAGTTTCCTGTAGTATAGCGAGAAATACCCCCGGTTTTGATGAATAGCGTGTTTTGATTTCATACAAACTTACCATGCCTTGAAGATACTTCCTGATGCGGGCATCTATAATAATTTGAGAGTGTCCTGTATTTCATGAACTGATGTCTTCATATGTCTGATTCTTGAAAATCATGGTTTTGCCTCCTGGACTCTATGACATTTTTTTATAAATTATATTACTTTCAATCCGCTCTTTCTCTCAAAGTATAAATGGGGGCAAATGATTTAGAACACGGATTTCACGGATCATACGGATGCACACGGATACGATTGATTTGGTTTTCGTGTTCAATCTGAAAGGAGAAAACAAAATGCTTCACGCCGAATTAACAGGTAAAATCATCAGTTCGTTTTTCGAAGTATATAACACACTTGGTTACGGGTTTTTGGAAAAGGTTTACGAAAATGCTCTTATATACTACTCCGCAAGTATAATTTGGAACTCTATATGACTGCCACAGAGCTCACAGAGAGCACAGAGAGGGGAGTTTGGGGCGGAAAAAGCATCTCTGTGTTCTCTGTGCTCCCTGTGGCAGAAAGTTACAAAAAACAGATACAGTTTAGTATAATCGAATTGAAACGAGCAGGGTTTAATGTTTTACAACAACAAAATATCAAAGTCTACTATGAAAATCAGGTAGTTGGAAACTATTTCGTAGATATTATTGCTGACCAGATAATCTTAGAGATCAAATCTGCTGAAGGTCTAAAAGAAGAAAATAAAGCTCAGTTGATCAATTACATTAAAACCACTGATAAAGAAGTCGGGCTATTATTAAATTTTGGTAGAACCCCGGAATTCAAAAGAGTGATATTTACGAATGACAGGAAAGAATGATTTGAATCCGAAATCCCAAATCCGTGCGTATCCGTCGAATCCGTGGCATCCGTGTTCCTTCTTCTTTGATGAATACTATTTCATAAATCAATAAATTCAATTAATATACAGGTCACGATTTATAGGACACTACCAATAATTTGCATTAGATGTTAGAAAAATGAACTTCGGGTATGTCCATTGAAATTACTGATCATATATGGACTTTGAGAGGGTTACTCATATATCCATATCATAAGATACCAGCCAATTATGAGAACAATACAAATAAATACATAATTGTTAAATAGATTCAACAAGATTTACAATTTCAACAGATGCATTATAAAAAAATTATCCCTTCAGATATTTTTATTATCATTGCTTATACAATATTAACTGTAATTTTTATTATAGTTCCACCTTTGAGTAATACATGGATCCGTACTGTGCTGGGACTTCCTATGGTGCTGTTCTTTCCAGGGTATGCCCTGATTGCAGCTTTGTTCTCGAAAAAGGACGACCTGGACGGGATAGAGAGAATTGCTCTCAGTTTCGGGCTGAGTATCGCCGTGGTACCGCTCCTTGGCCTTGGCCTCAACTACACACCTTGGGGAATAAGGTTGATACCCATACTTGTCACACTTGTAATCTTTACACTGATCATGTGTGCGATAACAATATACAGGCGCTCAGAACTGCCTGAGGGAGAGGTGTTCTCAGTACCATTTACAGCATTTTTTGCATCAATACATGAGGAAATATTTACAAAACCCGAATCAAGGGTTGATAGGATCCTGACCGTAATACTGGTGATCTCAATAATTGCGTCAGTTGTAATGCTGGTATATGTGATAGTCACACCCAAACAGGGTGAGAAGTTCACTGAGTTCTATATCCTGGGGCCTGGCGGAATGGCTGATGATTATCCCGTTGAATTCATACTGGGTGATAGCGGCACAGTGATCGTGGGTGTAGTGAACCATGAATATGCGCTGATAAATTATTCACTGGCCTTGGTACTGGAAAATGAATCGCTTAACAGGAATCAGGAGATCATGCTGGCCCATAATGAAACCTGGGAGCAGCCTGTGACGTTCACGCCTGACAGAGCGGGAACTGATATGAAACTTCAGTTTTTACTTTATATGGAAAATAATTTTACTGTGCCATACAGGGACCTGCATCTGTGGATCGATGTTTCGGAGGTGCAATATGGAATATGAAAATACTCAACTGGGAATTCCAAAATCAACGGAAAAATCAGTGAAATATCAAAATATTTTGCTAATGCTGCCAGTACTTCTGATCATACTGGCAGAGCTACTGTTATTTTCAGGGAAGATGCAATATTCCATATGGGTGCATGTATTTGTGCTGATAGGCCTGGCAATGGCCACTGTATATACCGGTGATACATACCTTTTCAAGCCGTACCAGGCATTGATGCTGCTGCCATTGCTGCGGCTGGTCAACATATCCATGCCCATATTTTTTGATATGACCTTATATTTGTATATTTTCATATACACACCCCTGATCATCCCGGTCTATATTATTGCGGTCCACCAGGGATTTACTTTTGAACAGTTAGGATTTACTTTTAAATACTGGAAGCTGATCATACCGGTATCAGTGATCATTGGTTTTACCATCGCCCTGGGAGAATATTATTTAATTCATGCAGGAACCCTGATCCCGGACCTGTCTTTCTGGAACATTCTAAAACTCTCTGTAGTGATGATCATATTTATCGGATTAATTGAGGAGCTTATCTTCAGGTCTATACTCCAAACCCGGCTGGAAGAGTCAATGGGCATGTTTTCAGGTCTTATAGTTGCCAGTATATTATTCGGTGTACTTCACTCGGGATACGGCACATTCTATGAAATGTTATTCGTATCGTTAGCAGGACTTATTATGGGCTATATATTCCAGAAGACCAGAAGCCTTCCATTGATCGCCTTGACCCATGGTATGGTAAATATATTCCTGTTCGGCCTGATACCACTTTTGGGGCCGACACTGGGCCTTGTGTAAACAGGCTGTCTCAAAACTAAAATTCATCTGGAAAATAAAGTTAATTAAGCCTTAAAATCAAAATTAAGACCCTATAATTCCCAAAATTTGACAGAAAACGATTAAAACAAAACAGACTAACAGGGGATAGATACTCAAGTTCAGAGAGGAGTTTAAAGCCCTGTTCCATTTATCAGATGCAGAGAGTATCTCTTTGGCTGAGAGTAATACAATTAGTGCAATAACTGCCAGTACACCATATTCCGGAAGACCTATGGGTGTTGTTAACGAAATCGCAGTGGTTGTTGCTGCAGTGGTTGTTGCTGCACTAGTTATTGTTGCACTGGTTGTTGCAGATACTACACTTGTGAGCATTTTTTTATACAAACTCCTTTAATAATCAATATTGTACCAATGATTTTTATTGTACGAGATATTTCTTATCTTTATCCCTAATCTTATTATCATAATAATGGATTAACACCATAAATATGTATCGTTTAATAACCTAAAATTTGAGATGAAAGAACACAAGTGAACATATATCTATACACTTCTGATCTGTTCCATAGGTTTGATCGTTGATAGCCGCCAGATGGTTGCCAGGGTTGACAATAATCCAATAATGACTGCCATTGAAAAGCCTAATAACATAATCTTAGTATCAAGAACCAGCAATTCATCAAGACCTGTTATTCTTTTTACTACCTGATTTATTATTTCAGCAACCGGCACGCTTAATAATATACCAGATATTCCTCCAATAATCGAAATAAATAACCCTTCGAACCCAAAGTTCCTTGCAATGGACAGCCTGGAAAAACCAACTACCTGCAATATCCCGATCTCTTTTTTCCTTTCATTTAATGATAAAAGCATTGTTAATATGATAAGGGAAGTACCCATTACTATAGCCAGTATCACAATAGAAAAGGCTGAGACTATGAAAAAACCGTTCTGCTTTATTATATTATTTAAAAACTCCCTGTTCGTACTTACCTGGTATTCAGGATATTGTTCCTGAAGATCATTTTTTACCTGTTCTGCCGTATTTACGTCATTTAGCCGCACGATGATCATTGATGCACTGTCATGATAATGATTCCCGGTAATAAGCTGGAATTCGGGGAATGGGAAGATCACCATAGCATTGAGACTGAAAGTGGAGAGCGAATCCGAGATACCAACCACTTTGAATTGCCTGTTCCTGGCATCTGATATGGTCTTGCCGGCAAAGATGGTATCACCAACCTCAACGCTCAGAAGATGTGCAGCCCTGGAATCCACCAGCACTTCACTTATGAAGGGACCGTCGTATGTGCTGCCATTATACAATGTGCTTGTAGAAATTGGCGCACCAGAGGATATTGTTACTAGAGGACCACCTGTATCCACACCAAGCCCAAATACAGCCTTCGGATACTCTCCTTCTTTATGTGCATATACAATTTCAGTAAGTAAGGGGGTTGACACATTGACCCTGGGATCTGCCAGTATTTGTGTACTTATTTGGTGAACGTCACTGATCCTGGCCTGCGAGGATTGGATATACTGGGTCTTAAGGTCAACAGGCCGTCCTTTCATCCAGAGGTGCATGGAGCTATCTTTTAACACCTGTTCTCCAGTGTCCAATAATCCACTCCCCAGTGAAGCAAGAATTACCAGTGAAATAATTGCCAGCATGACGCCAATTATATTCAGCAGTGTTCTGAGCTTATTCCTGAACAGGTTTTTAATTGCCAGCATTTACTTTCAAATGGTTTCTGATTAATAAAAAGGTAGCGATATACGATAAATATAATATAAGAAATTAAATATCATTAGATTTACCAAATAGTTTTTTATATGTATTATATGTAACATATGTAACATATGTAACAAATATGCAAGATTCAGAGACTTTTTATTATTTACCGGGACGATTCAGAAAACCGCAGAGAGCGCAGAGGCACGCAGAGAAAACAACACGTCTCTGCGCATCTCTGCGGCCTCTGCGGTGAATCTTTTTTACCACGATCTATTTATCCATAATAAATTAAAAAGTCACACCACGGTTATGAAATATGATGAAAAAGTAAATTAAATGGTACATTAATTGAATGTATTTAATCTGGTGTGATAATGAAAAAACTTAAAGGAACGATCTTGGGGGATAAAACCCATGATGTGGGTTACCGGGTATTTTTATTAACTAAAGCAATGGAGCTGGGAATTGGGAGGTTTCGTGCCTCCAATACTTTTAAGAAGGAGGTACAGGCAGTTGTGTTCTATTTTGAGGCTGATCAAACTGCCATTAACGAATACAAGGATTTAATTAATTCGAATTTTCCGGAAAATGCTGAGGTTACGGAAGTTTCGTTTGAGGATTACAGCGGATATGTTACACGTATATCCGACTATATGCATCTGATTCAGGTCGAGCAGTTAAATAAAGGGATTTCGGCTATCCTCAGTATTGAGAAAAAACAAGGTCAAATGCTTGAAAAACAGGATAGTATGCTTTAAAAACAGGATGCTACTATTGATATTATGAAAAGTGTTAAGGAAGATACTTCAGTCCTCAGAGAAGATATTTAAATGGCCAGAAAGGATACAAAGGATGAACTGTACGAAAAATACGAGTATTTGAGCCATGAGATCACAGATATAAAATTCACTCTTTCTGAAATTAAGTCAAAAGTGATGTGAATTTAATCATTTATAGGTTGTGTGGTATGGATGTGCTGTGTCGTTGACTTTTCTATCGAACATCCCAGGTCGCACTGTGGCGGGTAAAGGCGCTGCATGATATGGAACTAAACCTGCCGCTGTTTTACTTTACCGTATCGGGCACGGTGATGGCCTTGGTGTGGATCGAACTGGGAATTAATGTGTTTGAGAAAAAATAGCTTGCTGATGATTGCAATTGCTTAAGTACATAATATTGCACATTAATGGAACAAATGGGAGCGATTATTTGTATTTAGAGTGCAATTAAATATTCGGAGGTAAATTATGTTTGAAGATAGGGTAATTATTGACCCAGAAATTAGGCATGGAAAACCCATTATAAAAGGGACACGAGTACCTGTGGATGTAATCCTTGGATCGTTAGCTGGAGGTATGGAGATACAGGAAATTGCTGATGAATATGGGATTGATAAGAAAGATACGCAAGCAGCGATAGAATATGCGGCGAAAATCGTAGCAAAGGAAGAAATTAGTGTATATGCATAGTTTAAAATTCCTGCTGGATGCAGACATGCCTAGATCAAGCGCTAAGGTAATACGAACCATTGGTTTCGAAGTGGAAGACGTCAGAGATATTGGAATGAGGGCGGCGAAGGATAGAGAGATTATCGAGTATGCCCTTGAGAATTAAAGGATAATTGTCACAAAAGATACTGATTTTGGGGAAGTTCTCCGATATCCGGACCACCCCGGTGCTATTATTTTTAGATTACCTTATGCATTTACATCAAAGGAATTGAACGAAAGGTTAGTGGAATTTTTCAAATCAGTGAAAGAAGATGAAATACAAGATGCGATTACAATTATTGAGTTATCAAGGTACAGAAGAAGGAGCCTGATAAATGAGTAGTGTCCTATATTTCATGACCTGATGTCTTTATGTGTCTGATTCTTGAGACTTTTTATTATTTTCTGGACGATCTGGAAAACCGCAGATTACGCAGGGGGACGCAGAGAAAAATAACAACCCTCTGCGATCCTCCGCGTCCTCTGCGGTTAATCTTTTTTGCCATGACCCATTGATCCAGAATAAATTAAAAAGTCTCAACAAAATATCAAAGTCTACTATGAAAATCAGGTAGTTGGAAACTATTTCGCAGATATTATTGCTGACCAGATAATCTTAGAGATCAAATCTGCTGAAGGTCTGAGAGAAGAAAATAAAGCTCAGTTGATCAATTATCTTAAAGTCACTGATAAAGAAGTCGGGCTATTATTAAATTTTGGTAGAACATGAGTTTCGGCTATATGGGTATATAGTAACGTTTTAAATTAGAGAAGTTTGAAATTATACCTGCGCCCATTCAAATCTGAGACTTTTTATTATTTTCTGATTACTACTTATTACTACTTATGTATTTCGCAAACTATATATGCGGCCCTAGCATTTCCAGAACAAATTAAAAAATCTCATGATTTATTTCAGTCATGAATTAATAAAGGAAGTTACTATATTTAAAAGTTCTCTAATTTAACCCGTTTCTGAGCCGAAAGTCATGTAGAACCCCGGAATTCAAAAGAGTGATATTTACAAATGACAGGAAAGAATGATTTGAATCAGAAATCCCAAATCCGTGCGTATCCGTCTAATCCGTATCATCCGTGTTCCTTCTTCTTTGATGAATACTATTTCATAAATCAACAAATTC
>Ga0255373_1006_pt1 | contig 48680 bp, 41 predicted proteins | sample ANMaggSeSYBR01E5_FD_182093 | JGI IMG/M metagenome (GOLD analysis project Ga0255373, IMG submission 182093) | Sediment cell enrichment communities from methane seep in Santa Monica Basin, California, United Staets - ANME aggregate JGI... | ecosystem: Environmental > Aquatic > Marine > Cold seeps >... | reverse complement strand
TTGCTGAGGTAGCCAAGCGGACCACGGCGCCGGTCTTGAAAACCGGTGGTGCACTGCGCCACGGGAGTTCGAATCTCTCCCTCAGCGTCTTTCTTTTTTTATGACTATTGTTCTGGTTATTTGTCTTTTTCTATTATGCTTTAAGGCACGTTTGTCACGACCCCCTAACACCGCTATTATGGTTTGTGCAAGAACAAAACACTAATCAAGAAGCCACTTACACAAAGAAACATATCTGACGTTCTTCCCGGAAACAATTTCAACCGCCTCATAATCCCATGTAATGATCAGCAGATTATCGCATCGAAGTTCCTCTGAACCTTGCAGGAGAGCTTTTACTTCACGCTCTTTTGTCACAAAATCATCAAGCATGTAACATACCTGTATAAGTTCAGAGACCTTTTTCCCCTCCTTAATGATAAAATCAATTTCCCTGCCAGATGTAGACTTATAGTAAAACAGATCTCCTTTACTTCTTCTTTTCAGTTCAATAAAAACAATGTTTTCAATAAGCCTCCCATAGTCCCGTATACCTTGCAGGGATAGTAGTCCATTATCGACAAGATACATCTTTGATATACTTGATTCTATATTTTTGTAAGAATAAGAGAACCTCTTGAGTGGAAAAACAATAAATGAATCTTCAAAATAACCGAAATATGTATACAGCGTATTCTTGCTTACCTTATAGCCTTGCGACTTAAGGAAATTATAAAACTTATGAATTGAAAATTCCTTTGAATTGAATATAGCATTAAGGAAGAGTTTCAGCATCTTTATGTTTTTCACATCATACCTTTCAACAATGTCTCTGAATATTGTCACATCTACTATCTCACTCAATATCCGGTCCCACTCTTCCCTGTAACGCACTGTTTCAGGAAATCCGCCATATTTGACATAATCTTCCAGCTTTTGGATTATTTCCCCCATCTGCCCTGATGAAAGATATTCTTCATACTCGAGTTTGCCTGCTTTTAAGACTTCGGCAAAAGAGAAGGGATATACATTGTATGTCAGGCTTCTTCCCCTCATGCTTGTGGCGATTTCTTTACTCATGAGCCTGGATGATGAACCAGTGACAAACACATTGACATTTTCCATATCAACAAGTGTCCTTACAAATCGTTCCCAATCAGGGATTACCTGTATCTCATCAAGAAATACCCAGGTTTTTTCATTCCTGTCAGGACAAAACTCAAAAAATACTTCGAGAAGTGTGTTCAGGTCTTGTGACACTGCACCCACTAGTCTTGAATCTTCAAAGTTCACATACAATATACTGTTTTTATTTTCTTTACGCGCTAAAAGCTCTTTGATTCCCAGATACATGAGATATGTCTTACCTGACCTTCTGGGACCTGAAAGAACAACAGCTCTGTCCAATGGGATGTCAAGAGGATAGTGTATATCCCTCTGTACAATGTCGGGATATCGCCTTTTCTGGAAATCTTTAATTATGTTTCCCCAGAGTGTCTTTGAGATCATAGTATTCTATAAGGGGAAATAATTAATAAAAGTTTCCCTTCATAGAATACTATTGTGCCTGGCCACCAGCAGATTATATCAATATCTACACTGAACTGCCTCCGCTATCGGCGCAGCCTACTCTCAGTAGTGCCAAAATGAGGATTTCTGTAGTTTCAGCCAGCAATTCTTCCCCATATCCCCTGTGCTGCCATTCCCTTGCCTGCAGTTTTAGCCCCACACCCACCAGCGGCCCGTAGACATGGAGTTCGCGCACCAGGGCCGCACCCTCAAGCTCAGGCCTGTGCGGGGCACTTGGATACCTTAACCCGAAACCACCTTGCTGAGGTAGCCAAGCGGACCACGGCGCCGGTCTTGAAAACCGGTGGTGCACTGCGCCACGGGAGTTCGAATCTCTCCCTCAGCGTCTTTCTTTTTTACGACTATTGTTCTGGTTATTTGTCTTTTTCTATTATGCTTCAAGGCACGTTTGTCGCTGACCCCGGACGTCACTTCGCTTTGTCCCAGGCATCAGAAAGGGTGTATAGGGATTAATACAAAAAAAATTGGCATACGATGTGTTGATTGAATTTCAATAAAATATTCACAAGCAGACTAACCCATTGTTTTGCTTTAGTTTATATTGTAATCTTAATCCTTTAATTTTCGCCTTTGAGCTCGACTTTCCATAGTTATATAAATAGGAAATAACTCATTTACAAATTTATATGCTCCCCGTCCCCCTTCTATGTCGGATTGGATTACACCCAATTGTTTCATTTTCGTTAAGAAATTATCAAATGTTCTTTTTTCTTCATTATTCAATTCACTTTCAAAATCTTTTTTCCTGAAATGACTACCTGGCATTTCACCCAACTTTCTTAAAATCGATTTATACCTTTCACTTCGAATTGTTCTGTAAACTTTAGGGTCAAGATATTTTTGTCCGATTCTCTCTGCTGCATATATAATACCAGGCATTACATCATCTTGACTTATTATTTCGTCTTCGTTTTTCCAATAGACCGCATCACCAATTTCATGCATTAAAACAGGTAATCCACTCGAAAATAAAACCATATGATCCATAGATTCAGGCTCAACTTCTATATTCACTTTGTCAAATGCTTTTCCAATAAACTCAGAAACTTCTTTATCAGAAAGTTTATCAATTTCGATTACTCTGAATATTCTCATAAGAGAAGGTTGTTGTCTACTCAAATTATCTCTTATTTCAGGGAGACCTATCGGCATTAAAAAAAGAGGGAATTGCGTATAATGTGTCGCAACATTGTCTACAAAACTTTTGTACCAATTCGCAAATTCAGGTGAATTTGAAATCCCATTAATATCATCTAAAATAATAAATAATCCTTTCTTATCATCTTTTATTAGATCTAATATATTTTTAATGGATTCTGGGAAATTTATTACTAAATCTTTTAAATCAGCCTCGGGTGGGTTAAAACTAACAGAAATGCCAAAAAGATCGACTTGTTTAATATATTTCCCAAAATAACCAGAAATTTTATCAAACATTGTTTGTTTATTTGCTTCTTTAAGGATTTGCTCAAATATACGGCGTACAAATTCTTCTAAAGTAGTGACTCCACCTAAAAAAACATGGACAGCAAGGAAATCTTCTTTTTCAACATAGTAACGTAAATATGAAGCTAATGAGCTCTTACCAATACCTCTTTCACCTGATAAAAAAACATTCTCTTGTTTACCATATTCTGTTTGTTTAACATGTCTTACAATTTCTTTGAATTGTTCAACTCTTCCAACAAAAAGTTCGATGGGTACTGGATTTCCGGGTGTAAATGGACTGTTTTCTTTGATAGTCACCATAATAATATTCCAATCTAATTAGGCAATTATTTAAACTTAATATTTCTTTTATATCCCACATCTTCCCAATATATATTGCAACATACAATATCTTTTCGATGAATTATTGGCTTTACTTCAATCCATTTGCCTGATTATATATAATTGTCTATATTTTTTACCAAATATTGAAAGCTGAATTAGTACTTAATCATTGTCATCAAATTATATTGAAAAAAACATGCCCAGGTAACTCCAATCGTCATCCAGCAATCCCACCTAAATGAACCTGGACATATATGGTCCGTCCCGCACAAAACCCAGTTTCCGGTAATACGGCCTTACACCTATCCCGCTGATAACAGCAAGCTTGATAAAACCTGCCTGCTGTGCCCTTTCTGTAGCTTCAGCCAGTAATTCTTCCCCGTATCCCCTGTGCTGAAATTCCCTTGCCTGCGGTTTTAGCCCCACACCCACCAGCGGCCCGTAAACATGGAGTTCCCGCACCAGGGCCGCACCCTCAAGCTCAGGCCTGTGCGGGGCACCTGGATACCTCAACCTGATAAACCCTACCAGTACATCATGTTCAATATCCTCGAATGAAATAAAATGCTCATCACCGCCGCATGAACGATATGAGCGGGATATCATCTCCACATGTCCGGGCTTGATGCCCTTAAGACCCTTGTGACCCGCCTCACGGCACCGGATACAATGGCATTTCCCTCCTTGTTGTGCAAGTCTTTCCCCTGCCAGTTGTCTCAGGTTGCTTTTTGTCACGCCTGCCTGGATCTGGTATGCAGGTATATCACGCTGCACCCGCTGCAGCCGGACCCAGGGGGGCAGCAGGGCTTTTATATTCGCAACCAGCTCAACCGCCTCCTCAACCTCCTGGGCACGGTAGCCACCCGCATCCCACAGTTCATGCAATCCGGTCCCTGGCGTGACCAGCGTGGGATATATCTTCAGGTAATCTGGCATGAACCGCTCATCCTCAAACAATCTCCCAAACATCCGAAGGTCCATATCCGAAGATGAACCAGGGAGGCCCGGCATCATATGAAAACCAACCTTAAATCCCGAATCCCTCAGCACCCTGTTTGCCAGTTCAGTTTCATAGACCCCGTGCCCCCGGTTGATCCTGCCCAGGATGAAATCATAGATACTCTGCACGCCGATCTCAACCTTGGTTCCTCCCAGGTGCAACATCTGATCCACTTCATCCCTGGTTGCCCAGTCCGGGCGCGTCTCAAAGGTAATGCCCACATTCCGTACTACAGCACTTTCATTTTCGGCCTGCACGTCATCAATATATTTGAACTCACCAGTATCGGGCCGTACCCTGAAATCGTTCATGGCCTCAATACAACGCCTGACAAACCATTCCTGGTAACACAGGCTCCTGGAAGTGAAACTCCCACCCATTACAATAAGTTCAGCTTTATCCACAGGATGACCTATCTGTGTAAGCTGTTCCAGGCGCCCTGCAACCTGTAAGTAGGGGTCAAAGTCATACCGTATACCCCTTTTTGCAGCAGGTTCCTGTCCCATATAGCTCTGGGGCGATATATATTTTGAATCAGGGCCACCAGGACATGGCAGGCAGACGCCGTGGGGACAAGGTGCAGGTGAAGTCATCACCGCTATTACAGCCACACCCGATATGGTCCTCACAGGTTTGAGCTGCAGTATTTCAATGACCTTACCATATTCTCCAGGAAGGGCCCTGGCAAGGATTTCGGCATTGCTCGGCAACCCATTAAACTTATATTTTGCACTCACAGTCTTTTTGTATCTGTTCAAATCCAGTTCAGAATCGATATTTCCGTGTATAATCTGAAGAATAAGTTCCCTACATGCTAAATGTAGATTACCAGACATAAGAATATATTATTACAATTGTCGTTACTTATAAGTACTTAATAACTCTAAATATAATATGAAAAATTTTAACTTATTATATGTAATAGATGTAAAAAGGATTGGAAATATCAAAAATTATTTCGGCGGGATGAGTGGAATATGAATGACAAAGAAAAGGGTGAAAATGAAACCAGTGTTGATGAAAAATTGAAGCCCTTTAAGGACACACAGATTATGAGTGATTATCGATCAGTAATCAATGATACCGCAGATATTGGTAAAAAAAATGACAGCCAAGAGCCAGAATCCTTAGAATCGGATGAGAACGAACAAACAAATTCTGTTAATGGAACATCCAAGATAAATGAAAAGGATGAAACAACAGAAACACCTGTTGGTAAGTCGTCTGATTCTGAAGAAGTACCATATGAAACGTCAGGCGAAGAAAAAACTGATGACGAAGAAGTTGATAAGGGGCCCAAAATAAGGGATTTAACAGAAAAAATTGGTGAATCAGAGAAATTGTTGACAGACCTGATCATACCTGGTGGCGATAAACTGGACATTGAGACGCTGAGAACCCGTCTTGGCGACAGCCGTGTCCTTGAACACAGGAGGGTAATGCTGCCCGAATCTGTTGAATCAGTCTGGGAAAAGACCCTGATGGAAATCACCCATGTAGAGGAAGAAGTGGTTGCCAAACCTGAGGTAGAAGAAGAAATTGCTAAAAAACCAAATTTGATCCAGCGTATTATCAATCATTTCCAGCCAGAAAGGATCGTCCTTGAAGATTATGATCCTGAAAAACACGGTGCTCTGGTCGAACTCACATTAGATGATGATTATTCTCTGGAGGAAGTTGAACTTTATCCTGTAAATGAACCTTATTCATATGTCAGAATTTCATATAATCCAGGTACTCATACTTATCTTTATGAGGTACTTGAACCTGAAATGGAGCCGGGAGAAGAAGAACTGTTCGCAGAAATAAAAACAAGGCTCACGGAAACACTTGATGTTAGCTTAAATGAGCTTGAAGAAAACGGTGCAAAAAAATACCTGAAGGATAAAGTATATGATATTTTATGGGATTACCAGATAAAAATCGACACGGTGTCCTTTACAAAGATTTTATATCATATCTACAGGGAATTCATGGGATATGGAAATATAGATCCCATGATGCATGATCCATACCTTGAGGATGTTTCCTGTGATGGGCCTTATACACCATTGTACGTGTACCACAGGAAGTACGAATCAATAGAAACAAACACTGCTTTTGATGATGAGAACAAACTTGATGCCTTTGTTGTGCGCATCGCGCAGATTTGCGGAAGGCACATCTCCATAGCAGATCCACTACTCGATGCTACAATGCCAGACGGTTCAAGGATACAACTGACCCTTGGAAGAGAAGTAACAACCAGGGGAAGTTCCTTTACTATAAGAAAATTCAAGGAAAGCCCGCTGACCCCGCCAGACCTCATCGACTACCATACCTACTCAACTTCGACAATAGCATACCTTTGGCTGGCTGCTGAAAATAACAAGAACATCATTTTTGCAGGAGGTACTGCATCCGGGAAGACCTCTTCCATGAATGCAATATCGTTGTTTATCCCACCTGAGACTAAGATCGTATCCATTGAAGATACCAGGGAGTTGAACCTTCCCCATCCCAACTGGATAGCAGGTGTGACCAGACAGACTTTTACCGGGGGTGAAACCGGGTCAATCGATATGTATGACCTGTTAAGGGCAGCCTTGAGGCAGAGGCCTGAATACATGCTTGTAGGCGAGGTAAGAGGTGCCGAGGCCTATGTCCTGTTCCAGGCTATGAGTACCGGTCATACCACATTTTCAACCTTACATGCGGATTCAGTACAGTCTGTTGTTCACCGGCTTGAGAATCCGCCCATCAATGTTCCCAGGATAATGCTGCAGGCCCTTGACCTGATAATCATACAGGTCCAGGTCAGGATTGGTGAACAAAGAGTGCGAAGGGCCAAATCCATAACTGAGATTGTGGGTGTCGATCCCAGGACAGGTGAATTATTAACAAATGAGGTGTTTACATGGTTGGCCTCAAAGGACGAATTTACTTATTCAGGTAGGTCTTATGTACTGGAATCGGTGATGCATAGCCGTGGGTGGGATGATGCCCGCATCAAGGAAGAACTAAAGAAAAGGCAGGAAATCCTGGAATGGGCGCGGATGAAGAACGTGAAGCATTATGAGGATGTTGCAAAGATAGTCGTAACTTACTATCGTGAACCTGAGACCCTGATGGAAATCGTGAGGAAGGAATTATATGGTAGTTAGGTATCTTACCTCATATTCATACCGTTTATTCGGTAGCTATTTTAGTAAGAGACGTGCCCAGTATTTTGATCTCAGGCAGGAATTGCTAAAGACAAGATTCAATATCAGTTTTGATATGTATCTTTCCCTTGCAGTTTTATGTTCACTGTTAATGATGGTGGTAGGATTATTATTTGCAATTTTAGTTGTATCTGCCTTCAGTACTCCTGATATTTTTGTGACCCGTTCGTTATTCACTGATATTTTTGAAAGCTTCAGGGAATATAAGAACCTGGCATTTAATATTATTTCCGTTGTCGTTATCACGGGTATTTTCACTATAGGTACATTTATTGCATTCCTTAACTATCCAAAGATGGTTAACAGCAACAGGAAACGTAGTATTGATACGGTACTTCCTTATGCTGTACATTACATGTCTGCAATGTCAGGCGCAGGCGTCATTCCTGTGGATATTTTTTCAAGTCTTGCCAATAACAAGATATATGGGGAAGCTGCAGTAGAGGCTTCATATGTGGTAAGGGATATCAAAGTACTGGGCAATGATCTTGTCCAGGCCATGAAGAATGTGGCATCTACTACACCATCATATCGGCTGCAGGAATTCTTACAGGGCGCAGTAACCATCGTATCTTCCGGTGGTGACCTGGAATCATTTTTAAAGCTTAAGGCAGACCAGTTTGTTATAGAAAGCAAGCGGGAACAAAAGGAGTTCCTTGAAACGCTCGGATTAATAGCCGAGACCTATGTGACCGCATTTGTGGCAGGACCCTTGTTCCTGCTCGTCATGATGTCTGTCATGACTATCATGGGCGGTATGAACCTGATGATCATGTACCTGTTGATATACTTGGTAATCCCTGTGGGAAGCATTGTGTTTGTGCTGCTTGTCAGTAGTATGACCCCGGAGGTGTGATATTTTGGAGAACAGAGAACCCATTGACGAAAAGGAAGGACAACTCCCAGAGGATACTATTACAATTGACGAAAAAGAGGAAACACCTCCAGAGGATACTATTGCAATTGACGAAAAAGAGGAAACACCTCCTGAGGATACTATTACAATTGACGAAAAAGAGGAAACACCTCCTGAGGATACTATTACAATTGACGAAAAGGAGGAAACACCTCCTGAGGATACTATTACAATTGACGAAAAAGAGGAAACACCTCCTGAGGATACTATTACAATTGACGAAAAGGAGGAAACACCTTTTGGGGACACTGTTCCAATTGATGAAAATAAAAAAATATTTACAGAAGATGACCTCCTACTTGAAAAAGATAAAGTACATCTCCAGATGGAAGCGGCAAGAAAATGGATCGATCTCCGCCATTTCATAAAATCACCCCAACAGCAAATTAAAAAAGAACCAGTTTACGCATTATTGATCAGTATACCTATTGCCCTGATCTTCCTGATACTTGGAGGTCTGAAGACAGGCTTTACACCTGCATTTGATGACGTATTGCTTTTCACGGTTCTCATGGCCATAGTCCCTCCCGGATTTCTTCATTATTTAAAAAGACGTAGAGTCAAAAAGATTGAACAGTATTTCCCAAATTTCCTAAGGGACGTTGCCGAGATGAATCGCTCAGGTATGACACTGACAAAATCGGTTGGCATGGTGTCTAAAGGTGAATATGGAGATCTCACTACTGAGATTGCCAAGATCAATGCTATGCTTTCATGGGGTGTATCATTCGAAGATGCCCTTGACAGATTTGCAGACAGGGTTGCTACGCCGCTTATATATCGTTCAGTCGCATTGATCAACCAGGCCAGCCGGGCCGGCGGTAACGTACCAGATGTGCTGGAAGTAGCTGCCAAGGATGCCTATGTCCTTAAAATGATGGAAAAGGATCGTGCAAGTAACATGATCATCTACGTGATAATCAGTTACATGTCATTTGGGGTATTCCTGTTTGTAATTGGGATTCTTTCGTATTCCTTTATTCCGGTAATGGCAGAAGCCAGTATAACAGCCAATGCAACTGGCGGTGGAGCAGAAGAGTTTATTGGTGTTTTCGATCCTGAGATGTTCAGGCGCCTGTTCTTCCATGCGGCATTGATACAGGGTTTTTCATCCGGACTTGTGGCCGGACAGATGGGGGAAGGCGAGGTTATAGCCGGGTTGAAACATTCCGTGATCCTTACATTGATTGCCTGGTTCACCTTTACATTCTTCATCTGATAGTAGATATTTATCTATCTTGGGAACACTAATTGGAGGCATTCACTATTGAGAGATAATCATGGTATTGGATAAACTTGGAAGCTCATTGCAGGATACCCTTAAAAAATTAGCCGGAGCAGGCAGGATCGATGAAAAAGTGGTCAACGCTGCCGTTAAAGAGATACAGCGTGCCCTGCTACAGGCTGATGTAAATGTCAAACTGGTGATGGAACTATCTAAACGGATAAAGGAACGTTCCCTGAAAGAAGATGTTCCCGCCGGGTTGAGCGGTAAGGAACATGTGATCAATATCGTATATCATGAACTCATTAACATCATGGGTAAGGGAACCGATGTTAAACTTGCCGGACAGAAGATCATGATGGTGGGCCTGCAGGGAAGCGGTAAGACCACTACCACGGCAAAGCTTGCCAGGTTCTTCCAGCGAAAGGGCCTTAAACCTGCTGTGATCTGTGCTGATACATTCAGGCCCGGGGCTTATGAACAGTTGAGTACTCTTTGCAGCCGTCTGAATGTTACATTCTATGGCGAAAAAGACAATAAGGATGCTGTGGAGATCGTACGGCACGGACTGGAATCCGTTGAAAAGTACGATGTGCTGATAATCGATACTGCCGGTCGTCATGCTCTTGAAACTGACCTGATCAAGGAAATGGAAGATATCTTTGCCATGGCCAAACCTGACCAGAAACTGCTTGTCATCGATGCTGCTATTGGCCAGCAGGCCAGCGAACAGGCCAAGGTGTTCAACCAGTCCATCGGCATCACAGGTGTGGTTATTACTAAACTGGACGGTACGGCCAAAGGCGGCGGGGCACTGTCTGCCGTGTCAGAGACCGCATCTTCGATCGCGTTCATCGGTACAGGGGAGAGACCAGAGGATTTTGAGAAATTTGAGGCTGACAGGTTCATATCCAGGTTGCTTGGAATGGGGGATATCAAAACCCTTATCGAACGGGCCCAGGAAGTGATCGATGAGGATGAGTTCGATATAGATAGTATGATGCGGGGCAAATTCACGCTCAAGGATATGTATAAACAACTTGGGGCAATGAATAAGATGGGGCCGATAAAGCAGATCATGCAGATGCTTCCCAACATGCCCATGCTTCCAAAGGGAACTGACCTTTCTGATGAACAGTTCCAGACGACCCAGAGTACCCTTGAAAAATTTAAGATCATTATGGATAGTATGACAGAGAAGGAGCTGGAAGAGCCAAAGATAATAGGCAGCAGCCGTATCAAGAGGGTTGCCATTGGTTCCGGGACTTCCCAGGAGGATGTCAGGCTTCTTATTAAGCAGCACAAGATGATGCAGCAGGCATTCAAGGGACTGCGGGGCGGCAAGTTCAATATCCAGAAAATGATGAAAAAGATGGGCGGATGAAACTTAATTCGTATTGCTTTTATTCCAGTATGTTCGAATACCTTTACTCCTGATTGGCAAACATGGGTCGCCATGTACTGCCAAAGATGCTTACAATCCACACATTATTACTTCAAATCACTTTGTGATACAAAGTATTATATATTGCAAACACATTTGTGATACTATATCGCGGTGATTACAATGACACAAAATCTTAATCTGAAGGAAATAGAAAAAAAGGCATATCGTGATTCCCAGCAGGATGGCTTGATGGAAGTCATGATGGGACTGATCCTCATGACATTCGGAGGGTTCTTCTATTCCCCCGTCTTTGCATTCTATATATTGCTAATAGTATTTGCCGGAAGGATTGTGGAGTTTATCCGTAGGCGGTACACCCATCCCAGAATCGGGTTTGTCAAATTCCATAAGGATGATTCAAAGGATGCCCTGACAGGTGTATTTCTCTTTGAGGTCACAGTTATCGTGATCATGTTCACTCTGATCTCTCTTTTTGGCAATGTAAAGGATTATTCCCAGTGGGTAGACTGGGCGCCATTGTTTTTCGGTATGATCCTGGTCGGACCCTTTGCTCATGCACAATCCAGATCAGGGAATGTCCGTTATACCGGATATGCGATACTTTCTGTGATTCTGGGTCTATTCTTTTCCCTGACAGAATTTGCTTCCGGGAGTACCGGGTTGATACTCTATCTGGTACTTATGGGGGGATTTCTTTTCAGTAGCGGGATTTTTATCTTCGCCATGTTCCTGCGCAAGTATCCGCTTGCCACTACAGGGGGCGCTTGATGCCAGTAAGTGATTCCGGTAGCAACAAAGAGCTCCAGTACATCGCGGGAATCGACCGTTTGATCCACGAACCTGCCAGGCTCATGATCATGGCATACCTCTACGTTGTCGAGAGTGCTGATTTCCTCTTCCTGATGCGCCAGACCGGGCTTACTCCCGGCAATCTCTCCTCACATACGAGCAAGCTTGAGGCTGCGGGGTATATCGAGATCGTGAAGGAGTTTGTGGATCGAAAGCCGCATACCATGCTCCGGCTGACTGATGCAGGGATGGGGGCTTTTCAGGAGTATCGGGAGCGGATGATGAAGGTGCTTGGGTGATCTGCCTGCTTGAACCAACAGCCACCCTTCGTCATATTTGTAATTATGTCGTGAAGTTCTGCATTATATAACCTGATAATTCGATATATCAAAATATTTAAGTACTAATACTTTGGAAGCATTATTAGACCGATCAACCAAAAGACCAGTCTGAACAAGAAGAGGTAACACCACACAGACGACCACAATGAACCGCGACATAATGAAAATCTAAAGTCGCGGAGAATCGTGAACATCAGGAAGATTTGTTGCATCGGCGGATTGTAAGTGCCGAGATACACTAATGACACCGATCACCACCAAAAGGGGATTCGCATTCCAGGAAGGTTTGGGACCACACTTTCCGATTTATGGTTATAGATTCCTGACGAAATAAAAGTTCAACATCCAGAGGAAGGACAAAAGATGAAAAAGCTACTAATAGCAGTTTTGATAATCGCTGTGTTGATGGCATCCGGTTGCATCAGCGACAAGGATGCCACAACAGAAGAACCGACTGAGAATATGAGTCAGATAGACGCCGCCCCGCTCATCCCGCGTGAGGTCTTATTCGGTAATCCGGACAAGATCACAGTCCGTCTAAGCCCGGACGGGGACCGGATCAGCTACCTTGCCCCGGTAGATGGTGTCTTGAACGTCTGGGTCGGACCCGCTGATGACACAGATTCCGCGAAGCCGGTCACAAACGATACCGACCGCGGCATACGCATCTACTTCTGGGCTTACACAAACAAGCACATCCTGTACCTACAGGACCAGGCTGGCGATGAGAACTGGCGGGTCTATAGCGTGAACCTGGAGACTGGCCAGACCATTGACTTAACCCCGCTTGAGGGCGTGCAAGCCAGGATCCAGGCGGTCAGCCAGAAGTTCCCTGAAGAGATATTAATCGCCTTAAATGACCGTGATCCCACACTTCACGACATTTACCGTATCAACATCACAACTGGTGAGAAGAGTCTTGTTATGGAGAACGAGGGTTTTGTTGGATTCACAACCGACGATGAGTATAACGTCCGCTTTGCGATGCGACTCACGTCTGACGGCGGAAGCGAGACATTCCAGGCAACCGAGGAGGGGGTCTGGGAGCCGTTTATGACGATCGCAATGGAGGATTTGCTCACTACAGGCATTGTCGGGTTTGATGAGACCGGCACGATTCTGTACTTGATCGATAGCCGCAACCGCAACACTGCTGCATTCTTCGCGCTGGACCTTGGAACTGGCGAGCAGATCTTGATCGCTGAGGATCCGCGTGCGGATACAAGTGATCTCATGATCCATCCGACTGAAAAGATTGTCCAGGCGGTTGCTTTCACCTACGAGCGCAAGCACTGGCAGATCATTGACGAGTCCATTGCAGATGACCTTGCCTACCTGAAAACGATTGCTAACGGCGATGTTGAGGTTGTGAGCCGAACACTCGACGATGACTACTGGATGGTCGCCTACCTGGTGGATGATGGTCCGGTGCAGTATTATCGCTATGACTGCGAAGAAATGAGTGCAGAGTTCCTGTTCACACAACGTACGGCACTGGAAGGTTTGTCTCTCGCAAAGATGCATCCTGTGGTCGTTAAATCGCGTGATGGGCTGGACCTGATCAGTTACTACACGCTTCCGATTGGAAGCGACAGTGATTCCGATGGGCGTCCGGATGAGCCATTGCCGATGGTGTTGTTCGTCCACGGTGGACCATGGGCACGCGATAACTGGGGCTACAATTCCGCACATCAGTGGCTTGCTAACCGTGACTATGTTGTTTTGAGCGTTAACTTCCGCAGTTCCACAGGATTCGGCAAAGAATTCACCAACGCGGGCAATCTGGAGTGGGGCGGTAAGATGCACGATGATCTCATCGATGCTGTCAATTGGACGGTTCAGGAAGGGATCGCAGACCCGGATAGGGTGGCGATCATGGGCGGAAGCTATGGCGGATATGCAACGCTCTGGGGCATGACGAATACATCAGATACGTTTGCCTGTGGCGTAGACATCGTGGGAATATCGAACCTGATTACACTGCTTGAAACGATCCCACCATACTGGGAGCCACAGATCGAGTTATTTGCAACGCGTGTGGGGGATCATCGAACAGAAGAGGGTAGGGCGTTCCTTGCCGGGCGATCCCCGCTGACCTACGTGGACAGGATCGAAAAGCCGCTCCTGATCGGCCAGGGCGCAAATGATCCGCGTGTTAAGCAGGCAGAGTCTGACCAGATCGTCCAGGCAATGCAGGATGTAAACATCCCTGTGATATATCTACTGTACACAGACGAAGGACACGGCTTTGCCAGACCTGAGAATAGACTCTCGTTTTTCGCTGTAACAGATGCGTTCCTGGCCGAGCATCTGGGCGGGCGCTATGAGCCTATCGGTGATGATTTTAAGGGATCGAGCATCATAGTTCAGTCTGGCGCTGAAGAGGTGCCGGGGCTCGCTGAGGCGATAGCTGATTAGCTGCTAATGAACCGTTACACCGATTACCGCTGGCTGCCTCGGGTGCTGTGTGCCCCTGGGCGGCTGGCGGATTTTTGGCGTGAATTGGGCGTGGGTAGTGCTGTTTCCAGAGAATTTTTAATTTATTCTGATCAAGTATGATAAATGGATCATGGCAAAGAAGATCAACCACAGAGAACACAGGAGTGCCGAGATAAATTCATACTCGCCAGTTGGTGCAAATCCAACCTGAGGAAAGGCTAGCCACCACCTCAGAACTGAACCCCACACCCAGGTTGGTAACAGGCTGATGTGAAGCTGGGGGGATGGGATAATAGGCCGCAACGGAAGTGAAGGTTATAAGCCCCGAAATTCTGATGATTCTGGAAGCCGACGTTCTCTGTGTAACGGAAGGCAGTATTCACACTACCATTAGTCCAAACCTCCGGTCTTGGAATATAGCAGAGAGCTTAATGACATGGCAAGGTGATGTGAGTCCAGCGGGGTCTAAGACCGCAGCATGTTATCAAACGGAGACTATGGGAACTCGGGAGGCCCAATGTGCTCTCCTTGTTTTCCTTATCGAAGCAGGAGTATGTGCTATCAAGCCTATGAACGGCAAGATATCGCAAATGGCATATTGGGAGTCGGATCAGTTCATAGTACTGATGAAACAGGGTAATGCCTGTGGAGGGAAGGGGCTGACAGTTGAACCATTGAGACAGGGACACATCTTCCGTACTCAGATACGGGTTAAAGATGGTAACAAAACTGTACTCATAACCTATCTGGAAAAGGAGGGGGAGGTTCTTCTGAAGAGCCGGATGAGGGAAATCTTCATGTCCGGTTCTGTGAGGGGGCTCATAGTAACCTCGGGGCTATTACCCCAACCAAGAGGTGCGCTATGAGTCCTACTCGACAGCGTTATTGTTTTCTCTGTGTTCTCTGTGCACTCTGTGGTTATAAACCGCTCCAGGAAATAATAAAAAGTTTCTCACCAGAAGATGAAGTAGAACCGACCAATAATAAAGAGGAGAGTATAGGAATGGGAAACGAAAAGAATAGCACCGAAAGCACTGTACCTGACACAGACACTTACCTGCAGGGCCTATTGGTAACAAATCCCCTACAAGAACCCATTTTTCGCCGTGCAATCCATGCGCTAAACCTCCCTCTGGGAAGCCGGGGGCTTGATGTGGGATGCGGGATCGGCTTTCAAGTCATGCTGCTTGCAGAGGCAGTAGGACCTGGCGGGCATGTCACAGGCATCGATCTATCCCCGGAATTCCTGGTTTATGCAAGAAGCATTGCAGAGAAGGCGGGCATGTCTGAGCAGGTCTCCTTTCAGGAGGGGGACATGAACAACCTCCCGTTCGACGACGATACCTTCGACTGGGTGTGGAGCGCGAACTGCGCAGGATACGCGCCCGGAGAGCCCCTGCCGCTGCTAAAGGAGCTTGCACGGGTGGTAAAGCCGGGCGGAAGTGTGATCATCATCGTATGGTCTTCTCAACAACTGCTCCCGGGATATCCTGTGCTTGAGGCACATCTGAATGCGACGTCCTCCGGGATCGCCCCGTTTGCCCGCGGGGCGGCGCCTGAGTTGCATTTCCCGCGCATTATGGGGTGGTTTCGTCGTGCGGGCATGGAGGATGTTAATGTCCGGACATTCGCAGGCGATGTCTGCGCCCCGCTATCTAAGGAGATGCGGAGCGCACTTACCTCGCTTATTGAGATGCGGTGGGTGGATGTGAGAGCTGAGTTGTCAGAAGGGGACTGGGCTGAGTATCAGCGGCTGTGTCTGCCTGAGTCGCCGGAGTTTATTCTGGGTATTCCGGATTACTATGCTTTCTTTACGTATTCGATGTTTAGGGGGCGGGTGCGTGGGTGAACGCTTTCGTTGTGGGCTTGTTCTTCCGGGTGCATCATATTCTTGATCGATTTGGTTGAATTGGAATTTTTTTGAAGCGTCCAACACTTCGTGTATCTTCGTTTGGGTCAGATGGCGTTGGTACTTGGACACTCTTGTGAATTAAATTAAAATCTGCTAATATCACTTCTTCTTGACCTTCTTTGATTTCACATAACTTATATGTCAAATCTCTAGCGTCTTTGCATCCATTGCCTACCAATAGTCCAAAGTAGTCTTTGTGTAACCTCCCAAATATTGAAGTTCCGCCGTACTTCCCTGTGTTTGCAATCATAATGTACAAAGGGCTCTTTTCGACGTGGAGGTGTGCAGCGTTATGGAATCGTTTGTTTGCAGACGCGGAATTGAAAGCGGAGCAGAAGATCATATCCGGATTCTTCCGATGCACGAGGCGAGTGAGCAGATGGTCAAAATCTCTGCAGATCAGTACCATGAACCTGCCAAACCGTGTCTCGTAGATGTAAACCGCATCTCCAGATACCATCCCCACCCCGGTCATTTCAGGGTCTTCATTACGGGATGGTGTGATCTTGGGCTGATAGTGTCTGTCGGCATCTGACTTCATTATCACCGGACAGATGTTCATCTTGTCTTTGTAGAAACTACCACCGATTACAATCATATCAGGATATCGTTCCTCGATCTCGCTTATCCATTCTTCACAGAGGCATAGCTCAGGTAAGCAGAGGATGTTTGCACCATCGTACTTGGCAATTTCGAGTGCTGAAAATACCTTCGTTTTCACCTCGTCTTTGTTTTTGAGAACAAATGGAAACGATTCAGTCAGTTCAAAACAGAATTGGGCTACAGCAATCCTGACAATCTCTTTTTGCGTATCTGAAATGTATACGGTCTTAGTAGTAGGAGCTTCGTTGCGATGGCTGTGAAGACATGTGGTTATGTACTGTAAGGCCCTATCAAGTGCCCTACCCTGTTCCGAGAGCTCCATATCACTCAAATCCTTGAGTTGTTCACACGCGTGTCTCCTTTCATCATCAGTTGCAATGAGTTCACACAAGACCTTTGCATTATTTGCCATGTTGCCCAGTGATATCGTCAGCGCCAATGGGTCTTGGATGGGCAATTCCTGAGCAGATCTGTCAGTTGCAAGTCCAAACTCTTCGAGCGGTGTGCCCCGTGTCTCTCTGCATACTGCTCTTGCTTTCTCCTGAATCTCGTTTATGATCTCCTTTATCCTGCCATCAATTATCGGCATCCCGCGCCTCAAAATCCCCGCTGCACCCGGCGCATCTTCCGCTGCGTCATCGATCAGGTCTGCGGCGCGGTTGCAGTATTGCATGCATGCATTAAGGTCGGATTTCATGGCGCCGAAGTCCCTTGTCTTGTGGGCTTCTGTAAGCGCGCTTGCAAGATTCTCTACAGCTTCGAGAAGTGTCTCCTTGTTCTTTGACCCTTTTGATGCGCTTTTTGCTTCGGCAAGATATCTCTGCACCTCACCTTTCGATTCTGTTTTCTCAAACGCTATCATGAAGAATGATCTGTAAAACGGAAGGCAGAAACTGGATGGATTGGAATAAGTCTCCTCGTTTGAGGATCTCTCGAAAAAGTCAATGGCGTTATTCAGTTCGCTCTCGAAATCCCCCTCACTTTCTGCTACGGTTGCCTTGAATATCGATGCCCTGCCCAGAGAATGGTTTGCAGACACCCGCACATTACTGTCCTCATTCCCTGTAAGCCGGTGCAGATCTTCCCATGCTGCATCCTTATCGGGAACGTACTGTAAAGCAGTGCCTAGCGCATCTGTTGCATATAACTGTACATTACTGTCCTCATCTTCTGTCAGCCGAAGCAGGTCTTTCCATGCCTCATTCTTATCGGGAACATGCTGGAAAGCAGACCCAAGTGCATTTGTTGCAACGTGCCGTACATAACGGTCATTATCCCATGTCAACCGATGCATGTCTTCCCACGCCGCAATTTTATCGGGAACATACTGAAAAGTGATTCCAAGCGCATATGCTGCACCACGTCGCACATAACGGTCCTTATCCCCCGTAAGCAGATGCATGTCTTCCCATGCCGCATTTTTATCAGGAACATGCTGAAAAGCGATCCAAAGTGCATATGCTGCACACCACCGCACACTACTTTTTTTATCCGCGGTCAGCATGTGTAGGTCTTCCCATGCTGCATCCTTATCAGGAACGTGCTGAAAAGCAAAGCCAAGCGCATTTGCTGCACGCAGCCGCACATTACTGCCCTCATCCTCTATCAGCCGAATCAGGTTTTTCCATGCTTCATCCTTATCGGGAACGTGCTGAAAAGCAAAGCCAAGCGCATTTGCTGCAATCGACAGCACATTAACGTCCTCATCCCCTGTCAGCCTATGCAGGTCTTCCCATGCCGCATCCTTATCGGGAACGTGCTGAAAAGCAGAGCTCAGCGCAAATGCTGCACCCCGCCGCACAATACTGTCTTCATCCTCTATCAGCCGATGCAGGTCTTCCCATGCCTCATTCTTACTGGGAACGTACTGGAAAGCAGAGCCTAGCGCAACTACTGCACCCCGCCGCACAATACTGTCTTCATCCTCTATCAGCCGATGCAGGTCTTCCCAGGCCGTATCCTTATCGGGAACGTGTGGAAAAGTAGAGCCAAGCGCATCTGCTACACTTCGCCGCACATCACTGTCCTTATCCCCTGTAAGCTGAATCAGGTCTTTCCATGCCGCATCCTTGTCAGGCAAATCTGCAAAATTACTGCATAGTTGCTCCACAACCTCTCTGCGCTCCCCAACATCGTCACTCGCAACTTTCCTGTGAATCTCCACCTGATCGACCATTCGTCCTGCACCTGATCACCCTTATGCGCCCGCACATACTAAAAATCATCGAACTTGACTCCCTGCCAACGCCGAACATCCCCACCCAGCGCACACGACCCAAGCCCTCGAACGCAAAGCCGTAACGGCCGCACCACCCCCTCGTGGACCCCATGATCCGGCATGCTGGCCGGGCGGCGGCGATATACATATACCGCACGCCACGGTCGCCGTAATTGACTACGGTTCGCCCGGAAAACCCCGCCGCAGCCCTCGAAATTGTGGCACCCCCCAACACCCGCCAGCGTTTCTGCCGCATCCGATGCCGCAGAAAACGCGAAAGCATCCATGAATTTTATCTGTCTAATCTAAGACAAGGGCATGATTTGTTTACAAGTATGAACCACTATCAGCCAATACCATTTATCGAAGCTGAAAAATCGGAAATTAAAAGACGACTGTCCGACTGGATTTAACGAAGGAATATCGTGCCTTGACCGGGACATCGATATATTCTTGGAGGTGCTGCCATGCCGGGAACTTAGAAGGAGAGCTAAAGCATACAGACCGAAGGCTTTTGGTACATTACTACTTATCCGTTATTGGGTACACTCCGACTCTAAGTAAGCATGAATTTTTAAGCAATACAAGGCAATACAATATTTAGGAGTGAAAAATTTTCATGAAGGCACAATTGACAAGAAGTCGAAAAGACCGCGTTATCTTTGGTGTGTGTGGTGGCTTAGCCGAGTATTTCGGGGTTGATGCAGTGATTATTAGATTGGGTTTTGTTGTATTTACCATCCTTGAATGGCCTGGAATCCTGCTATACATCATTCTAGCTATTATCATACCTGAAGCGGAAAAAGAAGATATAACTGAAAAACAGACCATTGATGAAACGATTGAGAATTTAGGAGAGCAATTGAAAATATCTGGAGAAAAGCTGGAAGAGAAGGTGGATGAGTTTGGTGAGGAATTAGTTACAGAACGGCCGAAACGTGCCATGTGGCTTGGAACCATCCTGATCCTACTGGGTCTGTTTTTTTTAATAGATAGATTGGGGTTCTTATGGTGGCTAAGAGAGGATCTCTTCCTGCCTTTGGTTCTAATTCTGCTTGGGGTATGGTTGCTCATATCATATACAAGAGGTGGAAATGACTAAAAGACCGGGAATAATTGGTCCGCTCTTGCTGATAGCAATAGGTTTAATCTTGTTGTTTATCAATCTGGGGCTTATCAATTTGAGTTTCTGGGTCATCCTATGGCGTTTCTGGCCTGTAATCCTCATTCTCATAGGCTTGGATATTATCGCTAGGCAGATTGAAGAAAGGACATATTATACCCTGTGCGTCTTGATTGGTGTGGTTATTATCTTTGGAGTAATCGCTCTGGCGTGGACCGAGTCTGCTCCTAATCCCCCACCAGATAGAGACCTAAAAAATGATATGAAAGGAAAGCTACTGATAGGAATGGATCTTAATTGTGTTGATTTTGAAGATAAAGATTTAAAAGGTGCCCTATTAATAGGTGCTAACATGAAAGATGCGAATCTGATAAATGCAGACCTAAGATATGCTTTTCTAATTGGTGCAAATATGTATGACGCAGATTTTCATGATGCTAACTTAGAAGGCGCCATCATGATTGGAGCAAACTTAAATGGAGCTAACTTCACCGATGCTAACCTCAAGTATTCAATCCTGGCCGGATCCAATATGGATGGTGTCAACCTGTGCGGAGCAGATATGAGAGGCGCTATTAAATTAGGTGTGGAAACACGAAGTACAATGATTTGTCCTGACTGCTCCGCCGGACCTTGTTGGTAGATGACTTCAGACTATCAACTTACCTGTTTCAACTCAATTTTCCCTAATTCCAGAACTTTGGCAATGATACCTAAAAAATGAAGCATACGATAACGTGAAGAGGCACAGGATATGATAAAGATACTATATGCAGATGGCTTGACATTGCAGGGGCACATTGTCAGGAAGTTACTGATTACTTTTTTCAAGAGCTTAAGCTTGGCCAAGTGCAAATAGATGAGATATGGTCATTTAAAATAACTGGATTTTAGAACAGTGCTACTGAAACATTAAGAAAATACGGCTATTTCTCAGCTAGTTTTACAAGGATGTCCTCAAGGCGCTGGTTGCGTTTATCCATGCGCTGGTTATATTCTTTCAGCCACTGGTTGTGTTCGTCCATACGCTGGTTGTGTCCATCTTGCTTTATTGCAAATGCTTCAAGCGTTGTATTTATATTAGTAAGAGATTATTTCATTTCCCCAGTATCTGTTTTTATTCCATCAAGAAAATCTATACCAATATCGAATTTTTTTCTAAATTCGTAATAATCATCGGTTGCTAACCTGCTGAATACAGACGGTAAATAGAGTTCATCATGGACTTCCTTTTTCTCAATACTATCAATATCCGACCTGGCAAATTCGCTAAGGCCATTTATGAAAACATCTATAGACTTCTGAAGACCTTCACATGCAATCTTAACGCTACCGTCAACATCATTAAAAACATAACCTTTTAAATTTAACTTTCTTGCAGTGCCTTCAATAATTCCACGATAACCAATATGCTGAACATTTCCTCTTAATAAAATATTATATCTTTTTATCCTGGTTTGCATAATGAAATTATACGTCCTTAGCAATATTAACTTTGCCCTGATCCAAATTTTATATTCCCAGGCTGAACTAAATCCCCTATCCGGACATGTCTCTGGAAGAGTGCATAGAAGCTATCAGGGACGATCCTCTTTTTACGCCATAGTAACCCAGGGATACAAAATGATGGATAACGCATGATCCCTGGCAGTTTTACATGGAAATTAATAAATACTGCCTTGAATATAATTCAATGTTACATTAAATTGGAGGGATGGATCATTCAAATTAATCTTGAGAATTACTTTTTAAGGACACTGGTACTTGTGGTAGGTATGTCCCTTGCCATGATCGCTGTGGCGCTGGGCATAATATATCTGTTTGAAACAGGTCTGCCAATGCCGGCACCTTTGATATTCCTTTTATTTGCAGTATTGTTCATCTTGGGTACGACAATCTTTGAAGGTAGGGGTGCTGTTCATCCATGGTCGCTTATTGGCGGTGCCATATCGTCCATAGCTGTTACATTTATTGTTATGTCCATTATCGGTGGCATACTCTATGCAGTGACAGGTGGCTTGTCAGCTATTCCTCCTGAAACGATCCTGTATTCACTCTCTGCCTGTATGATTGTGAGCATGGTTACACTGAAATTCGCTCACTACAAGCTTCAGTATATTTAAGGTTCCCTGGTATTTGTTCAATAAGAGGTTGTACAGTGAACATAAGGACGAACGAGCGGATTGAGCTGGTGGATATTACTGAAGAGGTTAAGAGTGAGGTACATAAAAGGGGTATTGTCAATGGCATATGTGTTGTAAGTACCAGCCATACCACTACCGCGATTATTCTAAATGAGAATGAGACCGGCTTGCGTCATGATATCCTGGATTTCCTGGAAAAACTGATACCTCTCTCTGCAGGTTACCAGCATGACCGGATAGATAACAATGCCGATGCCCACCTGAAAGCTGTAATGCTGGGTTCAAGCGAAACGATTCCGGTAATGGGCGGTGGACTTGTGCTGGGTACTTGGCAGCATATATTTTTTGTTGAAATGGACGGGCCAAGGCAGAGGACTGTGAATATTACGTTAGTCAACCAATGAAAATATTGATGACAGTAATTGTTAGACCGCTTCTATAGCTCCAAAAATATTAATATCCCATAAAACAAGATTCTTAAACCCGGAGGTAAAAACAACATGGAATTTTCTCTTACTATAATCATTATTCTGATCGGCATATTTTACGGATTTTCCAGAAAAGGAAAAGAAGACTATTTCCACATATTACTAAAAGGACTTAAGATCGGATTGGTCCTTGGCCTGATCCTGGGACTGGTGTCATTCCTTATCGGTCTGTCAGGAGGAATAGGATCAGCCATTGCAGGAGGACTTATCGGCGGATTTACCGGCTCGATTGTATTTATAGTAATCATGGGAATAGTGACAGTAGAATTTATTATCGGGGTTTTGGTTGGAGACATTATTGAAAAAGTACTGCGTAAATGATGACCATAATAGAAACACACCGTCCCGGGTCCAACAAATAATGTTTTGCCACATTAGCAATATCTATTGCCCATGAATCATGACCGCCCCATACTGCAAGTAGCCCTTGACATTCTTGAGGTTGACCGTGCAATACAGATAGCCCGCGAGGCCGTAGAGGGCGGCATAGACTGGATCGAGACAGGCACACCACTCATCAAGAGCGAGGGCATGAATGCTGTCAGGGCACTGAAAGATAATTTTCCCGGACACACCATCCTTGCCGACATGAAGACCATGGACACCGGTGCTCTTGAAGTAGAGATGGCAGTTAAGTCAGGTGCCGATATCGTTATTTTGCTGGGTAGTGCAGACGACTCCACCATTGCCGATGCCAGGCGTGCTGCCGACAAATACGGTGCAAAGCTCATGTGCGACCTCATCTCTGTACCCGATCCCGTTGCAAGGGCAAGGGAACTGGAAAAGATGGGGATAGACATCATCAACATCCATGTGGGTATCGACATGCAGATGATGGGCATCACACCCATTGAACTACTCAGGCAAATGAAAAATGAAATAGACATCCCAATAGCGATTGCAGGCGGCCTGGACGCCAACTCATCAGGAGAGGCAGTCTTAGCCGGTGCCGATATTGTAATAGTAGGCGGTAACATCGTGCGCTCCCCTGATGTGACAGCCTCTGCCCGCAATATCCGCCAGAACATGGATGCACCCATGCCCGCTGCTGAGGACAGGGGCTCAATCGAAGCCGAAACCAGGCAGTTGCTGACCCGTGTATCCACACCCAATATTAGTGATGCCATGCACCGAAAAGGTGCCATGCACGGACTTTTTTCCGTGAACCCGGGCCTTAAGATGGTGGGGCCTGCAGTTACTGTCCAGACATTTGAGGGTGACTGGGCCAAGACCGTAGAGGCAATTGACACGGCACAGTCCGGTGACGTCATCGTGATCTATAACGGCGGCAGCGACCAGGTAGCACCCTGGGGTGAACTGGCTACTTTGAGCTGCATCAACAAAGGAGTATCAGGAGTGGTTATCGATGGGGCAGTGCGGGATATTGATGATATCAGAAGACTGGAATTTCCTGTATTTGCCAGGGCCGTAGTACCAAATGCAGGTGAACCCAAAGGTTTTGGTGAGATCAATGCCGAGATCAGATGTGCGGGACAGACTGTGCGCCCCGAAGACTATATCGTGGGTGATGATAACGGTATTGTGGTAGTTCCTAAGGAGCGGGCCTACGAAATTGCAAGGCGCAGCGTCGAGGTCGAGAAGAACGAGAGCAGGATACGCGATGAAATAACTAAAGGTTCCACTCTATCAAAGGTCCTGCGACTTGAAAAATGGGAAAAGAGGTAGGTTTTCCCATTTAAGGGGATTATTTATCTACAAAAATCCCCGGTTATTACCTTTACCATAAGTACGATTGCCAGCAAGGCGATAAAAAACTTTAGTATTGTTTCTGTACTGTTATTTGCTGTATGGGTCATACTACATATCCATAGTGGGGTGCACCCCTTCCAGCGGACAGGTAGTTAAGCAATTCTGAGGCGCAGGCTAAGTTTTTCTAATTAAGAATGGAGTGGGTAATTTAGGAAGTTACAAGCCATTCCTGACGCTATGGCCGTATTGCAATCTCCCAGTTATCTATCATCTGTGGTTCGTCAAAGAAAATAATGCACTTTTTACTTATTGAAGCCGGATACAGCTGCCAGTGTATTTTTATTATATCCCTGATTTCCTTGAAATGTACATCCACAAGTCTCGGGCCTTCAAAGTTAAGATACAGGATGCGTTCTTTTTCAAGTCCGGATGCCAGTCTTCTTTCTGCTAATTCATTGGTCATCGGTTAAGGAGTTTTACAGAGTCGGTATGTATTATTTTCCAAAAATACCAATGATTTCATACGATTCTCAAATTTAATTTAAATCGAACACGGATGACACGGATTTGACGGATTTTCACAGATTTATTTATTATCCGTGCAAATCCGTGTCATCCGTTCAATCCGTGTTCCATTACAATATTACTCTTAACCGATGACACATGTCTGCTAATTCAGGTAGTGCTCTTTTCTGGAAGTCCAGCAAATATTTCTGTATCTCTAAATGGTCCATGATCAATTAAGAGGGAAATAAATATAGAAATATTTCCCTGTTAGTTGAACTTATTCCATGAAATATAGGTAAATTCTTACTTTATAAACTCCAATACATCATCCATGCAGCTCACAGAAAGAATCTTCGCAAGCAAAGGGGATATCAAAGCCGACACCATCCTCAAACAGTGCAGAATAATCAATGTCAACACTAAAGAAATCCTCAACGCTGACATCGCCATCCAGTCAGGTTACATCGTCGGTATCGGCGACGTATCAGGACTGAAAGATGCAAGTACCAGGATCATTGACGTAAACTACAGATACGTATCCCCTGGCCTGCTGGATGGGCATGTACATTTCGAATCCAGCATGGTCACACTGTCCCGGTTTGCACGAAAAGCACTGGAGCACGGTACTACAGGCATTGTTATCGACCCGCACGAGATAGCAAATGTACTGGGCAGGCAGGGCATCGAACTGGTAATGGAAGAGGCAAAGAGCCTGCCATTGAACATCTTTGTTGCCGTATCCTCGTGCGTACCTGCCACGCCTTTTGAGACGTCTGGAGCCTCCCTTGACGCCGCCGATGTGCGGTCACTGATCGATAATGAGATGGTAGTGAGCCTGGGCGAGGTAATGGATTTCCCTGCCGTATTAAGTGGTGATGCCGGCAAACTGGCCATGATACGGGCGGCCCGGGAGCGCAGGCTGGTAGTAGACGGACATGCGCCAGGCTTAAGGGGGCTTGACCTGTGGGGCTATATGGCTGCCGGTATTTCCAGTGACCACGAATCCCTCACCTACGAGGAGGCACTGGAGAAACTGCGCCTGGGAATGAAGCTGATGCTAAGGGAAGGTTCGGCAGCAAAGTCCCTTGACAATTTCCTGCCTCGTTTGCTTAAGGAGGGGGTGTCACTGGAGAACGTGTTCTTTGTTACCGATGACAAGCACCCCGAGGATTTGCTGGCAGGCTACATGGATGCCATTGTGAAAAAAGCCATTGCCCTCGGCCTGGACCCACTGGATGCAATATCCATGTCTACCATAAACACAGCCCGGCATTACCGTATCGACCACCTGGTGGGTTCCATCAGCATAGGCCGCAGGGCTGACCTTGTCATCCTTGACGACCTGGAAGGATTTAGTATACATTCAGTGATCGCCGGCGGTACTACTATTGCCCCAATTGAGGCACAGACACCAGTTTTCAATTACCCTGACCATGTGCTTGATACGATCAGGTACAGGGAGATAAAGCCACAAGACCTGCAGATAATCAATACCCCCGGTAGCAGCGTATCAGTAAATGTGATCAAGGTTTTTCCTGACCAGATATTTACAGAAAAGGATAATGTCGAACTTGTTACTGACGGGTCAGGCATCCTGCTGCCTGATGTGTACAGGGATATCCTCAGTACGGCCGTTATCGAGCGCCATGGTAAGAATGGTAACATCGGACTGGGTTTTGTCAGTGGGTTTGACCTGAAGTCGGGTGCTTTTGCACAGAGCATCGGGCATGACAGCCATAATGTGGTTGTGACCGGAACCGACCATGCCGATATGGCACTGGCAGCAAATGCTATTAAGAAGATGAAAGGGGGCATTGTGCTGGTGCAGGATGGAGAGGTGCTGGACAGCCTGTCGCTGCCCTTTGCCGGGTTGTTGAGCCCGGACCCGGTGGAAGAGGTGGCCCTGGAACTGGATGGATTGCATGGAACAATTGAGGAAATGGGGTGTACTCTGCCTGCGCCATTTATTACACACTCTTTCATTGCACTGCCTGTGATTCCGAAGCTGCGGCTGACAGACATGGGGCTGTTCGATGTAGAAAGATTTGAGATTATCGAGGTTATTATTGGGACTAAAAAGTAGAGTGAAATCTTATCCAGCCAAAGATATAATTTTAAAATATAAATATTTGTATATTAAACCAAAATCAATATTTATATTTACTAGTATCTGAAATTCATTTCCCCGAGGAGGCATTATGCATGTCTAATAAATTCAATCTCATAATATTAATATTATTACTGTTCATCATACTGGCAACATCTGGTTGTACTACAAATGTGGGAAAATACGAAGTAGAATATAATGAACGTGAACTAACAGAAGAAAACTGGTGCCCGGAAGGGACAATTTTCAGTATCTCTAACGACCAGACCGGTGAAGGATATTTAATGCGATACGCTGGAATTGAAAAAATAGATGGTATTGATATGTGCAATCTATGTAGCGAGATTACTAATGAGAACGGTACTATGCAAATAGATTATCTTTCTGACTATTCTGGTGATTATTTTAGATTCAGAATCCTGGACGAAGAAGGTAAAGTCCTGATGGTCTTATAAGAATTTACTGATAGATACTTAAGTATGAATATAATGGTAGTTTTAACGATACATACCCGCAATAACTACCATGCCGACATGGCACTAACAGCCAATATCAATGAGGAGATGACGGGGGGCATTATGCTGGTGCAGGATGGAGAGGTGCTGGACAGCCGTCGCTACCCTTTGCCGGGTTGTTGAGCCCGGACCCCGTGGAAGATGTGGCCATGGAGCTGGAAGGATTGCATGGAATAATAAAGGAAATGGGGTGTATGCTGCAAGCGCCATCATAACAATTGCCTGAAGTAGCATTGATATTGGCTACGACACTATAAGCAAGAATAGCCACGCAGGAATATACAAAATATTTCCCTCTTCCTTTAGTATATCCTTTGTCACAACAATCCCCGTTCTATCAAATTCCTCGCAGAACTTAACCATCCCCTTCAGGTCGCGTTTACCAATCTCATTTGAGTACTTGACCTCAATTGGAACCACCTCATTCTTTAATGTGACCACCATATCCACTTCATTTCTCGACCTGTCCAGCCAGTAGAATATCTTGGGGAACAATTCCCGCTTTTTCAGGGAAAAAATATGTAAGAACACAAGGTTCTCCACAATCTTTGTTTTCTCCAGTTCATCAATTTCCTTCATTAAAAGAGAATTACGAAGACCGCAATCCATAAAAAACAATTTTTTCTCCTTTCTTGTGGATGTTACCTGCTTTTTCGAATAAAAATAAGCAGTATATACTAAGAAACATTCCTCCAGATACGAAATATAATTCTTCACAGTATCCACCTTCACACCCAGCACCTGCGCAAATGTGGAATAATTCATTCTCCTGGACATAACATCAGAAAGCAGGTCTGTCAGGTCACTCAATATCCGCGGCTCTTTGATGTCTTTAAGGTCCAGTATATCCCTGTTGATGGTCAGGGTCTTATACTGCTTCAGTACTTCATAGGCCCTTTCCACATCCTTGATGTAAAAAACTTCAGGGTACCCGCCCTTTATGATATATTCATCCAGTGTAATGAGAAGTTCCTGTTTTTCCAGTATAAGACTGTCGTGTACCCTTTTAATGTCATTATAATCCCTGAAGTCCGCTTGAACATCTATGCCGGTAAATTCCGAAAAATTCAGGGGCAATATCAGATGAAAATTAATCCTTCCAAGCAGACTCTCCCCACTGCCCTTTAGAATCCTCAGTGATGAAGAGCCGGAAACTATAAATTTTATCTTGAGGCCCAGGTCCTGCCAGTACTTCAGCATATTTCCCCAATCATCCAGCTTGTGGATCTCATCCAGGAAGATATACACTTTACTGCTCAACCGGTCTATTGGTTCCTTGACAATGGTGTTGGAAAAATCCCTCATAGTACTGTCAAAATCATGCTGCATCTCCAGCCTGATCTTGGGGTTATCAAAGGAAATGAATAAAATATTTTTCTCGCTGACCCCATTGTTGAGTAAATGGTCTATCACGTCATACATCATTGTAGTTTTGCCCGTCCTCCTGGGTCCCAGCAGGCAGGTTATCTTATCATCTTCAAGTTCTTCCAGCAGATTGCTAAATTCTGCTCGTTTAAGCCTGCCCAGTTTCGACCCGCTGACACTTTTTGTCTTCCACCATAAGTTCTGGATAATAATTTCTTCATACATAATTCCGGTATAAAGTATGTATTATACATCAATCTTTCCATTGTAGAGTATAAGTTTATAGTATTTTTTTCCGTTTTGAAGTAAAAGATACCGAACTACTGTCGCACCCCGGGAAAAAAGAGTGGTTTAACTTCCAGGATACTCCAGGGTGATACTATCCCCCTGTATCACTATCACCAGCGTTACTATCGCCAGTGTCACTCCCCCCAATGTTACAACAGGCGAACGATAACCTCCATTGGAAAGTGTTTTATCCCATCTCAATAAAAGAGATTGAATGGTAATATTGAATTCACAGGTAATTTCAATGAGTCTACAAAATAAAGATGAGCTAATAACAAAGATCCTTGAACTAAAAGAATCGTGCAATGCCGTCATCCTGGCCCATAATTACCAGAGGGGGGAAATCCAGGATATTGCAGATTTTGTTGGGGACAGCCTGGGATTGAGCCAGCAGGCTGCAAAGCATGATGCCGATGTCATAGTATTTTGCGGCGTGGACTTTATGGCTGAAAGTGCTGCCATCCTTAGTCCGGACAAGACCGTCCTGATGCCTGAATTATCATCACAGTGTCCCATGGCGGCCATGATCACACCTGAAGAACTGGTAAAAATCAAAAACGAATATCCAGGAGCTGCAGTAGTGACCTATGTGAATACCAGTGCAGCAGTGAAGGCAGAATCAGATATCTGCTGTACATCCTCTAATGCTGTCCAGATAGTGAACAGCCTGGATGAAGATGTAGTGATATTCACACCTGACAAGAACCTTGCCCTTTATGCGGCACGCTACACTGATAAGACGATCATACCCTGGGACGGTTACTGCCCCACACACCACCAGATACTTTCAGGAGATGTATTGCTATTGAAAGAAGAACATCCGGATGCCGAGGTCATAGTGCATCCTGAATGTAAACCCGAAGTGATCGACATTGCAGACGCGGTATTAAGCACAGGTGGGATGGTGGATCATGTAAAAGAGTCCAGGTATAAAGAATTTATCATAGGTACCGAGGTGGGTATGCTGCACAGGCTGAGAAAGGATAATCCGGATAAGATCTTCTATCCGGTATCAGAATATGCCGTGTGCCCGAATATGAAGATGATCAGCCTGGAAAATATCATTACTGCACTGGAAGAGAACAAATACATAGTTACTGTGCCCGGGCATGTACGGGTGAAGGCGAAAAAAGCGCTTGATCGCATGCTTGAGGCCGGACGTGGCGACTGATGCCGTCCAATTCTTTTCGTACCTTTATTGAGCTGATCAGGTGGGCCAATTGTGCCATGGCAGGTATTGCAGCCCTGGTAGGCACGCTGATAGCCTTCCTGGCGTTGCCTGATTCCATGCAGGTGCAGCTTGTATATGAGCCTGTATTGGTTTTTTCTGTTGTGTTCCTTATCACCGGAGCAGGCAATGCAATAAATGATTATTTTGACCACGAGATCGACAGGATTAACCGCCCCAGGCGCCCCATTCCATCAGGAAGGGTGAACAGGAAAACAGCGTTGTACTTTTCATTGCTCCTTTTCGGGACCGGTGTCGTACTGTCATACTGGCTGGGACCTGTATGCCTGTTACTGGCCGGATTCAATTCCTTAATGCTGTTCCTGTACGCCAGTACCCTGAAACGCATGCCACTGGCAGGCAATATAGTCGTGGGATACCTCACAGGTTCCACCTTCCTGTTCGGGGGTGCACTGGAAATATTTGACGGTACAGGCATCCAGTCGATAATAATACTGTTCCTGCTGGCGGTCCTGGCTACTATGGCCAGGGAGATCGTGAAGGATATACAGGATATTGAAGGGGACAGCAGGGCCGGAGCCAGGACACTTCCCATTGTTATAGGTAAGATGAAAGCTTCACGTCTGGCTGCTGTACTGGGAATAACAGGAATTGTACTGAGCCCATTGCCCCTGGTCTTTAATGTGAACAATGCATTCGGTGCATCTTACATGGCTGTGATCTTTGTGGCAGATATACTTTTTTTGGTTTCAATCAACGAGATTCTACTGAGGGATAATGCAAAAAAAGCTTCAAAATTGCTAAAGATGGCCATGTTCGTGGCTTTAATAGCTTTTATAGTCGGTACAGTGATATAAAGCTGAATTTAAGGTTTTAGGATTAGTTTGTCTGGAAAATCAAAACATAATTTTTAAATAGGCGTATCTATAAGATAGAATCATATTTTACCTATGGTTTAATATTATATTTAAGGAGGAAATACAATATGAAAGATAAACTCTTACCAACAGCAGCAGTTGAACGCGTGATCAGGGCAGCAGGTGCACACAGGGTCAGTGCCACAGCTAGTGAAGAACTGGCAAAACTTCTTGAAGAATATGGCATTGAAGTAGCAACCAGAGCCAACAGGCTGGCAATCCATGCCAAGAGAACCACGGTCAAGGGCGAGGATATTCTTGAAGCGTTAGAGCAGATGGAGTGACTTTGGAAAAGATCAGATCAATCTGTTGATCTTTTTTGAAACATCATCCATCCGGGTTATTGCAAGTTTCATATCAGTGCCAGGTTTAATCAGAACAAGGAACAACGCATTTTTATCAATCTTCTTAAAGGGCAATAATACCGTCTTTAGTGAATGTTAAGTTATGATCATACCAATTGAGATCAAGACGTTTTGAAAGGTCCCAGGTATGGTTATATACTATAGATGAAACTGCATGAGCCATGTTCGCATTGATATTACTATCAAATTGACTTTATATCCCAAGTCCACTTGAAGAAGAAATATCTGTACCAAATACTCCTTCTACTTTTAAGATATTATAAATATTTCAGTGGATTGTCTAAAATAATAGATTATTATGACTATAATAAATAAATTCAGTGAACGGGATATTATTTCACTTATAACTGAATTGCTTGAAGCTGAATCAAAAACCGGATCGATCCACCGTTCGGTGGTAGGACCAGGAAATGATGACTGCGCGGTCATTGATATGGGTGACTCAGGACTTCTGGTAGCTACAACTGATATGCTCCACAAGAAGGCCGATTTTCCTTCCGGCATGACACCGTACCAGATGGGATGGATGAGCATTGCAGTAAACCTGAGTGACATTGCGGCCATGGGGGCCAGGCCGATAGGTATCATGACAGCACTTGGAATGCCCTCTGGATTGGAAGTGGATTTTGTTAAGGAACTGGTGAGCGGGATGAGTGGTTGTGCCTGTAGGTATGGTACACAAATTATTGGCGGGGACGTTGACAGGCACGATGAACTTACCATAGTGGGATCTGCGCTGGGAATTGTTGATGCGGGACAACTGGTTACGAGGAAAGGGGCCAAACCGGGTGATCTGGTCTGCGTGACCGGTGAGTTAGGCACTGCCGGGGCAGCACTTGAGGCATTACAGCAGGGAAGGGAACCTAACCCGGAAGTACTGGAAAAATTCTACATGCCAGTGCCCAGGATAGCAGAAGGTATGGCTTTGGCAGGTTCGGGCTGCCTGACATCTATGATGGATATCAGTGACGGGCTGGCACTGTCCCTGCACGATCTTGCCGCTGCCAGCGGTGTGGGGTTCCATATCAAAGCAAGTGATATACCGGTGCACAGGTCTGTGCGTGATATGGCTCCAGTTGGGGATAAGATCATTGAAGATAAGGTCGTAGATGATAAAGTCGTTGAGGCCATTGGTGATATGGTCGTTGATGACAAGGTTTTTGAATGGAGTGTATACACAGGCGGCGATTTTGAACTGCTGTTCACCATCAATACTGACTGCCTGGAAAAGGCAGGGAAGGTTGCTCAATTCACAGTCATAGGTGAAGTTACCGCCAGCGGGGTAACCATTGAGCATAACAGGCACATTGCGGATATGGATCCCAGGGGATTCCAGCAGTTCGGGGATAAGGTTTAATTACCTGCAATCAAAGGTTGATACCATGATAATATGCCCCACCTGCGGCGGTACTGACTGTATAAGACCGGCTGAAGATGTGCTTGATTCTATTTACCAGATGTATATGGCCTGCCCGGAATGTCCGCCTGAACCCGGCTGGGACAAGCAGGTCCCACTGGCGGCTCTACTGCACGGAGATACTGTTGATGAGAATACGTTGTTATGCATTTCATGCAGGCGCCGTCCACTGGATGGGGTGATGGGGCATGTGCTGGCTGTTATGCTGGAACACGGGGACAGGGAAGAAGGTGCAGGACTGGCACTGGTCGGGACCCCGCTGATAGCCTGTGGTTTTCCCATTATGTATCCGCCCAGACTAGGTAAGAGGGACTTGGTACTTATAGCAGATAATGTGCGCCCGGATACGGCAGAGGATATTGTGGATAGGGTGCCAGAGGTCAGGGGGGTCGTGTTAAGGGTGGGTGACCAGGCCCAAAGCGTGGGGATACTTGATCCTGATTCCCGGCCCCATGAATATACACTGCTTGCAGGTTGCGACATGAGGTGCGATGTGGCACAGACCGCAGTGGGAGAACTGGTGATATATAAGAGCCAGAGCAGGATCCATATCGAGTTTCCGCGGGAGAGCGGACACAAGATGGATGTGCTTGGGAAGCTGGACATGGAGGGGTTGCTGGCTGGCAGGGTTGTAGTGGACGGCATGTGCGGTCCAGGGACACTGGGCCTTATGTCGGTGCTGATGGGTGCAAGTAAAGTGATATTGAACGATGCCTGGCGCCCGGCTATTGAGAATGTGCTGCTAAACCTTGAAGTTAATAGAGATCTGCTGGATGTGGAAGTTGAACGATTGATCCCTAGTGGTGATATGCCACTTATCGGGGATGAACCGTTGCTTGTGGCAAAGGCGATCCGGGACAGTAACACCATAGCAGAGGTTTATTTCAGTGATATCAGGCGGCTTGCTGGTGTGGTGGATGATTGTGATGTTTGCCTGATAGATACGTTCCCTACTGCAGACCCGTCTGAGTATGTTAAAATATGGAATGAAAAAGTTTCTTGTAGAAAAGTTATAGTAATATAGAATTATTCAAAATTAAATGATTTTATCAATAAACAAATACAATTGAATTGTTGAGATTTTTTTTAACGTATAGGAAATTAGAAATACATTTCGACATAGACATAGGTAATTTTCTTAATTCCAATCAAATCTTTTGACAGGATATACAGGATTGGATCGTATCCTGCCAATCCTGATTATTCTGCCTGAAATTTCCATTTTCTTGAAAAAAGGACTTAGGATACTCTTATTAATTTTAAAAACCAAATATTGATCGGAGTGCGCATTGCACATGTACAACCTATCAGAACTTGCCACCTATTCCACTCAACAATGGCTGTCATATGTAGACCCGGTAACATACGACTTTTTAGAGAAATTCGTACTATCCCTGCTTATAGGTCTGCTCATAGGTATTGAAAGAGAACGTAAATCAAATACTGGTGACATCTTTGCCGGTATCAGGACATTTGCCATAGCTTCAATATCTGGAATGATAGCCACATATATCGCAATCCAGCAGGGAATGCCGAATATATTGTACCTGACCATGATATTCTTTATCATAGTAGCTACAGTTATAATATATATCAAGAACGTGGTGTACCGCCAGGTAGGGATAACAGGCGGGATAGCCTTATTCTTTGTATTCCTCATGGGTGTGCTGGTTGCTTTTGAATATTACCTGTTCGCCATAATAGGGGCCGTGGCTGTAACATTCCTGCTTATTGAGAAATATACACTAAAGAATTTTGCAGTTAACCTGAACCAGGATGAGATAACCAATGCAATCCAGTTCTTTATAATAATATTCATACTATTTCCCATAACACCCAATACCACTATCATGGAAGTGATAAATCCCAGGTACATTTTGGGTATAGTGGTTATTGTTGCGTCCATGAGTTTCATTAGTTTCCTTCTTATGAAAAAAACCGGCCCCGAGCGGGGCATACATATTTCTGGCCTTATAGGAGGACTGGTCAACAGTGAGGCCACTACAGGTGCACTGGCAGCACTTGCAAAGAAGAAGCATATCCTGATGGATGTAAGTTACCATGGAATCATCCTGTCTAATGCAACCATGTTGATCAGGAATATGGTAATTGCCTTTATCGTGGACCCCTCGGGTCGGGTTCTGATCATGATGCTGCCCCCGCAATTGCTGCTTACTGCTGCAAACATAGGAATGGTTGTAAAGGATCAACGAATAGATCATGTAAAGTATGAGGCACTGGAGATCGAATCACCCTTTGCCCTTAAACCTGCATTCAAGTTTGCATTTGGGTTCACAGTACTGATCATACTGGCACATTATCTCAATATCTGGTTAGGGAGTGCCGGTGTCTTTGTATTAGCACTGGGCGGACTGGTGAGTTCGGCGGCTGTAACCGCATCGGTAGGGGCACTTGCCTTTGGTGGTAATCTGTCACCTACCACAGCAGCCCTTGTGGCAGTGCTTGCAAGTATTATCAGTACATCAAATAAAATTATCCTCGTAAGACTGGCTGGTTCAATGGAATTATACGTTAAGGTCAGGCGCAGTTTCTTTATATTAATGAGTGTGGGAGCAGTTGCGTTCCTGTTATGGATATTGGTTATCTATATTGGTGGGCTCTCTATAAAATTATAAAAACCGTGTGCGTACCACGCATGAGATTGCCGGGTGTGGGGTCAAAGGTTTTATAGGTGAATGAAATAGGATAGATAGCAGACCAATATGTCAAGGTGATATTGAAAAATGAGTGATGGTGTTTATGTAGGCTACCCAATACGTTTTGACGATTTGCCTATTATGGTGGCTAGTGACTGTGTCGAAATAAAATCCTTCTTTCCTAGCCCATTCAAGGATATACCATCAATTTTCATTGAGTGTGGTGGTGGATTGATAATACGAAAATAATCAGGGATTATTTAATTTTTTTTTATAATATCAAGTATTCAGTAAATAATCTTTATGCTGCAAATCATTAAGCGACAAAAACTGTAAAATAATAGGGAGGAGGGAACAAATGAAATTAGATACGCTAATCCAGGAATTAGAAGGAATACATGATGATTTTAAACTTATTCCCGTTAAGGAGATAGAAGTAGGCGAATGGGTGCGCTGGAAATGTGAATATGGATGTAAAGCATTTGGGAAGCATTTGACATGTCCGCCTTATGCACCAGGGCCAGAAGAGACAAGAAAGTTATTAAAATGCTATGAACAAGCGCTTATCGCACGATTTAATAATGTACAGCCAAATTTGAAGGTGCCGCCTACACATCTCCATCATTACCTCTGGGATGCTATATTGACAATACACAATACGATGTTTGAATTAGAAAGGCATGCTTTCCTTGCAGGCTATTACAAAGCGTTTGCAATGGCTGCACTACCTTGCTCTTTTTGCCGTGATTGTCTGCCAGAGAAAGAGGATTTTGCTTTAGACCACGCGGCTAAGCGATTCTGTAAGCATCAGGATAAAGCAAGACCATCTATGGAGGCATGTGGAATAGATGTATTTAAGACCGTGAGGGCAGCAGGATATGAATTAGAAGTTCGCACATCCTATCAAGAGCAGATAACTTTCTTCGGATTGCTGTTGATTGATTGAGCAGTTGAAGTGAAAAACACAAGATTTGGTAGTGTCCTGAATTACGTGGCCTGTGAGCATCATATTTAAATGCGGAAGGTAAAGATATTCAAGATATTCCTTTGAATTGGGTAGATTTTTTAAAACCAAATTACCATACATAAACTAGTACACTACCGAAAAATGAGTGGTGGCGTTTATGTAGGCAACCCAATACGTTTTGACGATTTACCAGTTATGGTGGTTAGTGTCACGTCAATCCTCATGTATTTCTTCGTTGGTCGAACGTTTTATCTATTCCTGTAATGCACAAAATTGTATATCAAAATTGATGCCACCACCAGCACGATGAAGTAGGGTATATAGTGCTGGACTGGCTCCAGGTATTGCATTACAGTATCGGCAGTCACAGCCCAGAACATGGAAGCAATCAGGGACGCAGACGCTATCACAGGTATGATCTCCCGAACAGAGAAACCCAGGAGTTTTGCAAAACATGCAGTTGCAAGCCCTCCTGTCATCTGGAACGGGATAAAACAAATAATGAAAAGTCCCACAAGGCCGAACTTGTGCATCACACCGCTTTTATTGGAAGTGATTATCTCTGAGAAGTTCATGAACGGTGCCATTAGTGGGAACTGCTTCAACTCTTTATGGAATAATACAAAAATAGGAAGACCTACTAACATGGCCCCGATATCAGATATGAAACTGACCAATATCAGCAAGTGAATGGACATCTCCTTGGAGGCACCATGCAGCATAGCGAACTCCCGGCCGGACAGCATCTGGGTACTGAAGACCAGTAGTAACTCCCCCAGCAGTCCAAATTGGTAGAATATGAAAAGCACTATTGAGACCAATATCACTCCTGTTACGAATACTCCTATAAGAAAGCGGTCAGATTCTGTTTTTTCGATGCTCATATTATTTTAGCGATATAACTTTGGTCTGATTATCAGGATTATAGATAACTATTTTCAATTCACTTTCACTATCATACCCGGCTGTACTCCCAGTAGGATTTTACAAAGCCATCCATTGACACCGCTATGGGTACTTGCTATAATTACTGATTTTGTCATGATGTATCACTATTGTTTGAATAATTTTTTCATGGTTTTAATATGCGCCATCGTATCAGTACACCGTTATCCATTTGTTCCAGTGATATAAGTTCCAGCCCGGCAGCATCCGTATTATCAGCAAACCCTGCGCCGTCGACCAGTGTAGGTGCATCCTTGCCTCCGAGGAACAGGGCACCAATATAAGTAAAAACTTCATCCACCAGTCCCTGGGATATCAATGACCAGTTCAGGGTCGCCCCCCCTTCTACCATCAGTGTACCAATACCGAGTTCCTTCAACCTGAACATAAGTGCCACAAGGTCCACCCTGTCCCTGCCAGCGGTGATGATCCTGGCTTTTTTCTTGAGTTTTTCGACCCTGTCAGCAGGTGCCGCTTTACTTACTGCGATTATCCTCTCGCCCTCGCCCGTCTTAAAAATATCGGCATCAATCGGGGTTCTTGCCATACTGTCCACAACAATCCTTGCCGGATTCTCACATCTGTTACGCTCCTTGTGATTACGCCTTAAGTCTCCTGATTTGACTGTAAGGCTGGGGTTGTCTGCCAGTACAGTGCCTATGCCAACCATTACGGCATCGGCACCTGCACGTAAATGGTCCACTCTCTCAAAATCATTTTTTCCCGAAATCCTTACCTGTTTGCGCTTGTATGTGGAAATCTTACCGTCTGCTGACATGGCCGCATTAATAAATGTATAAGGACGCATCGTCCCTGAATAGACTTTTAGGGTATATATCATTGATTGTTTGGTGAGTATGTAGGTGAACATCACAGAACTAACTCATATAGAAGTATTAACATCCCCTTCATGCCCAGACTGTCAGGCAGCAGTCAACATGGAAGTATACTAAAGAGCGAAGAGCCAGACAAATTTACTATTCACCTGGTTCAACATGACAGGCTGTCATCTCGAATAGCTGGGTCTCACAGTCATGCGAACCCCTGGCGATCAGTATATCATCACCTTTTATCTTCGTTCTTGAACCAGGCCTGTAAATCCACCGGCTACCTCTTTTTATTGCCATTACATGCATACCGGTCTCGGTTTCAAGTTTAAGTTCACCAAGGGTCATATTGACAATGGGAGAACAGTCAGCCACATCGATCTTGGTCATTACTTCATCAGACTCCCTGACCGCCATCATGAATATAGGGTGCAGTTCGATATCCCGAAGCACAATATCAGCGATCTCATAGGCAGCATCCGAGATGAACTCCGAGGCATTGGCCAAGTGGAGCAGGCCCCTGAGAATATCAACGTCCTCCACATGCCTGGCACTCTCAAGTACCCAGTGCTGAAGTTCGTATTTCATTTGGTCCATCTCTTCTTCCAGGATTTCTACCTCATTAGCAAGGTCCTTATTGTAGAATAAAACAGCAGAATATGCAAGCCCCACAGAAAGTTCAGACTTGTTCTTCATCTCCACAACAATGTCCACTGCCTTTTCAAGGTCTTCAATAGGCTCAGTGGGTTTATATTCACGCTTTACAAAGGGTTTACCTGTGACGAGTTCTGTAAAAATGGGCAGTCCTTCATCATGACCCCTTGCAAACAGAATGTCACCGGACAGGATCGTCGTGTCCTTTTCCACATCATATATCCAGGAAGAACCCTGACGTATGGCTATTACACCCATCCCTGTTTCTATCTCAAGTTTCAATTCACCCAGTGTCTTTCCGATCACAGGGCTGTCCGGTTCGATAGTTACTCTTGTAACCGTTTCCTCGGCTTCCCTTATATCAGCCTTCAGTTCAGTGGGAATACCCATCTTCAGCCGCACAATATTTGCGATATCACCTGCGGCATTGGCAATGTTCTCTGCAGCTGATGCGGCTTTTAACACGCCGGAAAGCTGGTGTGCTTCATCTATACGACGGGCGGCTTGCATGGCAGTGATCTTCATGTGATACTCAAGAGTATCCATCTTATCTTCCAGACGGATCACTTCTTCTGCTATATCCTCATCATCATAGATGACAGCAGAATAGGCCAAATCCAGCATCAGTTCAGAAGTATCTTTCATTCCCACAAGCAGTTCTTTCATGTTCTGGGAACAATGTTTGATCTTCGTTGGCATAATAAATCTACCTAAACAGCAGTCTATTTATGTTAACGATACATAAAACCACCGATGAGGGATAAATGTTGCAAGATTTTGAGGAAGATACCATTAATGAAATATCATTTGCCGCATCTCTCAGATATCATATTACTCCTTCCACATTAAAGGAAGGTTTTTCAGGTCTTTTGCTCATGAGTCTCATGAGCCTGGTAGCAGGGATGGTACTAGGCAAGATGACAGGAATGCTGGAATCGCTGCCTGCCCTGATACTTCTCATTACCCCTGCCATAGGTATGAGAGGGAATATCTTCGGTGCCATGGGGTCACGGCTTGGTACGGCGCTGCATACAGGTATGTTCTCAACGTCGTTAAAGTCATACAGCATCCTGAGCCAGAATATCTATGCCTCAATGATCAATACCGTATTGATATCCTTCGCATTGGGTCTCATGGCCTGGGGGGTTGCCCTCCTGCTGAAAATAGAAAGTATCGGTATGGTAGAGTTCGTGCTGATCTCCATGATAGGTGGGATCATCTCAAGTTTTTTCGTACTCCTTATCACTGTGGGAGTTGCAGTGACCGGCTATAAGAGGGGCTGGGATATCGATAATATGAGTGCTCCAATAATTACGGCAGCAGGGGATATGGTGACCCTTCCCGCATTGTTCCTGGCCGTGATATTGATCGGTGGCAACTCGTCAGGATATCATAATATCCTCTTCATCCTGTTCGGCATACTGGCTGCAGCATGCCTGTTATTGACAATAAGGTCAGGCTTTGACATCATGCGGGGTATAATCTACGAAAGTATCCCCATGCTGCTGATAGCCGGGTTCATGAGCACTCTTGCCGGATTGATAATAAATTCAAGACTTGAGGGCTTCCTGATGCTGCCTGCCCTGCTTGTAATGGTACCCCTGTTTTTGGAGGATAATAATGCACTTGGGGGGATACTTACATCCAGGCTGTCCTCGATGCTGCATACTGGTATGTTCGATCCTGGTATCTTTCCTGGTAAACAGATAATTCCAAACTTCCTGCTGATCTATATCTATTCCCTGGTGGTGTTCCCCCTTGTAGGGGTATCGGCTTATGCGGCCAGTATCTTGATTGGGATTGACTCCCCTGACCTTGTAAGCATGATCTTTATCAGCACTTCGGCGGGCCTGATCGCAGTTACAATCGTGAACCTGGTGGGATATTATGTTGCCATCACTGCCCATAAGCTCAGGCTGGACCCTGATAACCACAGCATTCCCATGATGTCCAGTATTGTAGATGCATCGGGTGCAATGTGCCTGGTGGCTGTGTTGATGTTAGTGGGCATGGTGTGAACAGGGGAATCGCAACTTTTAATTTATTGCAGTGGAAATACAGGGCAATGAAATTCGAATTAATACCGGCAGTGGATCTTAGAGGTGGAAGATGTGTGCAACTGGTGCAGGGTGTACCAGGGACCGAAATGGTCTCACTGGATGACCCCATTGCAGAGGCGCTCAAGTGGATCGATGAAGGGGCACAGACACTGCATCTCATTGACCTGGACGGTGCCATAGAGGGTGAAAGGGTCAATGCTCAGGTGGTTGAAAGGATAGTAGATGCCACTGATGTAAGGGTAGAAGTTGGCGGTGGTATACGCACTTCCCATGATGTGGAGGCCCTGGTGAGTGTAGGTGTGGACAGGGTGATCATCGGCACTGCCGCTGTGAACGATCCCGATTTTGTCAGGGAGATGTCTGACCTTCACGGGAAGGAGCATATCATGGTCTCGCTTGATGCTAAAAACGGCAGGGTGACCACCCACGGCTGGGCAAAGACGTCCAATTTCTCACCCCCTGAACTGGGGCGGCAGCTGGAGATGGCGGGAGCGGGTAGTATCCTGTTCACTAATATCGATACCGAAGGACTGCTGAAGGGTGTGGACCCAAGACCTACCCAGGAACTGGTTGAGGCTGTGAGCATACCAGTGGTGGCAGCGGGTGGGATCACCACAGTTGAAGATATAAGGATGATCAAGGAAACGGGTGCCTGGGCCGCAGTGGTTGGCAGCGCTCTGTACACAGGCCGGCTGAGCCTGCCAGAGGCTATTGAAGCGGCACTTGGATAGGAGATGTGCGGCTTAGACCTGCGGCTTTATGCTTAAAGAGTGATATTGTTATTGTTAAAATTGACTTTCAAATATGTAGTGAAAAACAATATCAAGCAGCCCAATCAATGTATGACCTGTCAAAACATAAACTCTCTTGCTATCGATTTTCCTACATTTACATAAATTTCCCCAAATCCAGCAGAGAGAACAATCTGGCTTGTTTTGCATCCATCTCTTCAACAACCAAATCAACCTTGCCCCCCTTCTTCCCCTGCACAAGAGCAACACGTATCCCCTCCAACTCCTCCACAAGCCGTCTGAGACTCAAGCCAAGATATTTGCACTTCCATGCCAAATATCTGTAGAAAATCATCCCAATAATACACAAGAAAATGTGTGCCCTGATATTGAAATCCTTATGATGGTTAATTGGACCAACCGGAACAAGAAGTACATCATTCAACAACTTGAAATCATCCTCGACAAGATACTTCTGGTTGTATGTCTTTGCTATCTTTTCGGAATGCCAGGTATGCATATCAGTAAAGACAATAGTCTTTCCAAAACCTGCGTAGCGTAGCTCTTCCACCTCTTTCTCAATCCATATCTCCAAACTCGGTTTTTTCTTACCTTCTTGTATCTCACCAACCTTATGCCCAAATACTGATCTGAAATCCTTGTAAATGATATCATTGAATTCCCTCTCCACACTGCTTTTATCCCTTTCTTTCCCCCTGTTGCTCCCCAGCCTCCTCTTCAGGTCTTCAAGCCTTTCACAGATCTTAGCTTTGCTTGCCTCATAGCTCTTCTTCTGCTTTTTGTGCGAGGCTTCATTGTAGAGAACAACAGTAGTAAAATCCTCTCCAAATAATTCATATTTTTTTCTGTAACCGTAGATTTCGTTGCCTTTGGAGTTTGTGTACAGATATTTGTAATCCTCAAGTGAAACATACAAAAGTTCTTCCGCCTGATTGTGTTTTGCAGAAGCTACAATATGCATTTTGGACATCACATCTTTGATATTTATCTCGGAGTTATTGCCCTTGTCAAAAACCAATATCATCTCTTCAGTCGTTATTTTCAGATTGTTCAACCTTTCTGTTAGTGCATCGATCAGTTCAGGGAATATCTTTGAATCATGTTTGTTCCCCTCATAGACTTCATGCATGAAGGGCACATTATCTTCAGATACGGCTAATCCCATAGATATTTGTTTCATGTGATTTCTGTATTGTTTGTTGTTCCCGTTTTGTGCCAGTTCTTCTACTTTTTTGATATAGTTGAACCAGTTTGTTTCATCGAGGAAAAGTATCTTTGGTGTTATGCCTTTCTCAATTAGTACTTTGCATAGGTCGTCTTCGATCTTTTTGCTGGTTTCGTGGTCTATGTATTTGTAGTGGTTGAGGAAGTTTTGGCAGGTGAGTTTGTGTGGGAATTTCCACAATATGCTCATTGAGGATTTGTCGAACCATTTTTGAATGTCATTTTCGGATAGTGCCCCATCACATCGTCCGATGATGTTCAGGAGGAGGTATTGACCTACTGTCAGGCCTTCGATTTGCTTTTTGTTGGTGTGTTTGTTTACGATGTCAATGAAGTTTAGTTCGCCGGATATGGAAAATAAGGCTGCTGTTTTTCCATATTGGAAGGATTTTAGTTTAATGTGTGGCAGTTCTTCTGATTTTTCTTTTAGTTCTATTATTTTTTCTGCAGTTCCGAGGTATTTTTGCCATACTTGTTTGGGCTTACCACCAACTCTTGCCATTTCAACGGCATACCAATAGATGTGACCTTTGATCTTCTTTTTTTTCAATGATACCATATGGTATTATTAGGTCATACATATGTAAAAGTTATCTGCTCAAACCGATATGTATTGCAGCATTAATTCAATATTAAAAGTTAAGCCATGCACTTTATCAGGCGGCAACATGTCCAATAGCTAAAGGTTTTCAACTAAAATTAGAGATTAATTTGCTTTTATTTGAAAGTCAAGCTTTTTTTCAAATTACATATCACCGCTAAAAAAATCCGGCAATCGTACTTCATGGATTCCATTGATTCTGGAAACTCCAATATACCGGTCATTGCAGCAGCCACTTCCATACAGGCATTACTATTATTTTCTTGTTCTCAAATGAGTCTTCAAAATCTTCATCTGCTGTTAATATCAAACCTTCATCGAGACCATATCTGGTTAATGCTTCATACAATCCCTCATATTCCCTGTCCTTGTTGTTATTCAGGCTGGCAGTAACCTGAATTGCACCTGTTATCCGGTTATTCTCCAGGACTATAAAATCACATTCATGCCTGTCTTTATGGTAATATATGTCCCTGTTCTTTCTCTTTAGTTCGATAAAAACCAGATTTTCCAGTATTTTACCATAATCTCTTGAAAACTTAAATGATATGAGATTTATCAGGGACGTGTCAATTACATAGATTTTCTTGTGCGAATATATCTGTTTTTTAACAGAATAGTCATATTTTGGGACGGTAAATACAAGATATGAATTTTCCAGGTAGCCTATGTAGCTTTTCACAGTATTGATGCTTACATTCAACATTATCCGCAATTTATTATAGCTGATTTCACTTCCGTAATTTGAGAAAAGGTAAAAGGATAGTTCCTTTAGCACCTTTTCAGCATTAAGCCTGTATCTCGCAAAAACATCTTTGTACAGTATGTTCTCATACAGCGTCTTCAGTATAAGGTCATTTTTGTATCTCAGGTATTCAGGTATGCCGCCATATTGCAGATACTCATTGAAAAGCCCCTTTATTAATGCCCGATCTTCAGTTAACAGGATTTCAGGGACACTGGTATTGTTAAAACTGAGGAATTCTTTGAATGAGAATGGGAATAGCTCAATACCAATATAACGGCCAGTAAGCCTGGTTCTCAACTCTTTACTTAGCATTGATGAATTCGATCCTGTTATTATGAATTTAAATCCCCGATCATACATTCTTCTTACAAACAATTCCCAGTTTTTCACATTCTGTATCTCATCAAAGAGGAATATCTTGCTCTTACCGGCCAGTTCAAAAAAAGTCTCATACAGGAGATCAAAATCAGATACAGTGAAATCTATCAGGCGTTCATCTTCAAAATTGAAATAATAAATGGTTTCGCTACTGAAAAAATATTTATTTATCTCCTTTAGCAAAGTGCTTTTCCCTGACCTTCGAAGTCCTGATATTATCAATATGTGGGGCAATTCCAGATAGCTGGCCACGCTATCCAATGCAGTTCTTTTTACAAAATCGTCATCATATTCGAACTCTTTTTTTTGCTCTAAGACCAGTTCTTTTAAAAATCTTGATTCCATTATTATAGACTGAGTTTTATTTGCTTATATACATTTTCATTCCGAATGATTGAAATGGCCTGAAACATTTCAATATGAATGAAATGTATATATCGAAAGCAGTCTATTTACATCTGCACCCATGCACAGGTAACAGCGCAGGAAAAAAGCAAGTGCAGAAAGGAAGCGGGCTGTATCCACTTCAAAAAGCATGGTATTTTGACCGGATTAGCAGGATTTACAGGATGTTAACGTTGCGGTATATCCTGTAGATCCTGTTAATCATGTCTAATAATTTTTAAATTGCCCTTAGATTTGAAGTGGATACCAAATAACGGTTATTATGGAATTCAATTGTGATTCATAGTATAAATTTGAATATAATCTAATTTTGGCTGCAATATCTGCGTTCATTTGCGTTTATCTGCGGTTTAATAAATCGCATTGAATTTATATTTCAATAGCTATAACACTCCTCTCACCTTCAACGCCTGAACATTAAAAAAATCGACAGGTTTTACTCTTTTCATACGCTGTTGCAACAATAACCTTGGCGTATCCATTTATACTACAAATGCTTCACTTCATCGAGAAAAGCGGGTCTATTCTTAAATTCGGATCTCAGATATGAAAAACGTTTTGTCCACCCCGTTTCATCTTCCAAGATATCCATGTAGATACTTTTTGCTTTTTTCAGGTTTTTTGCCGCATCCTGGTAAGTTCTTCTATTCCCGCCAGGGATGTTTCTATAGGCTTTTTGCCAGTAATACTCGATGACCTTTTCTGGAAAATCAAATTCCAATTTATCTGCAAACTCATCAAAACCATCATCATTTAAAAGTCCCAGCCTGCCTCTGGGAGAGCCCTTATTTAAAATTGTTTCGATGACCGTTTCTTTCATGTTTTTGTCCAGACATATCCGCAGATAATCATTAAGGTCTTTTTCTTTGATCTTATTGACAATTTCAGGCTCGATGGATTTCCAGTCCTGGTCTTTCAGGAATTCTTTCATTCTCTTGTACTCATCGTAATAGCTGCAATGCCAACTGGTAAACCCAAACGATTCCAGCAGAGTTTCTTTTGCGTTCTTGTAGTCTTCCATTAATTTATAATGTTCAAACAACCGATCCAGCATGTTCTTTTCTTCACTTTGGCGGGATAATGCTGTATGTACAATCCGCTCCAGGTTGGCGGTATCTTCTTTTTTGGCAAAGTGTTCTGACAGGAATTCAAATAATTCAGTAAGTTTTCCTTCACCTTTTAATATGCCCTCTTCTGCCGTTTCCAATGCTTTTGGTAAGTCTCCCTTTTCTTCATAATATTCAACCAGGTCCCAATAATCCATGCCATATTGAAGGTTTTTCATGCGCTCTTTAAGATACGCTTCGTCATCGTGAAGATATTTTTTCTGAATATGCATGATCATTTTCTTTCTCCACTTGGAAGGATGCTCATCAAGTTTTTTCACTAAATATTCCCATTCTTCCTTTGTCTGGCAGATTTCGAAAAAAACATCCATTAATCCGTCCTCAAACCCGGAGTTTTCGTAGTTATATTCTTCAAAAGCCTCGTCCAAAAAATCGAATTTTGCATCGGCAGTAATATTTCCTTCCTTTATCAGTTCAGAAATATTGTCCAGGTAACCGTATGCTTCGTATTCAGCATCTTCCGGTCCGCCGCCATACTCATTGAACTCTGAGATTATACGTCTAGCATCTTCCCAGTATTCGAACAAGAGGTTATCATCTAAAGAGGCCAGATCGCCATTTGCATCTGTTTCGGGTGCGGTTTTTTGTTTTTCTTTGAACCATTCCAGGATCAACTGGTATAATTCAGGTTTTTTATCCAGCAGGTTGTCTACCAGGTCGCATAGATCTGTGTTATCAAGAGACCGAAGTCTTTCATCTAACAGGAAATCTACGGGTTGAGTATTTTTTTCAGTTGTCATTATGATTTCCCCCACAAGAGGTGAATTGTTCGTGATTTTTTGTTGATGTCATTCATAATACTTTTAAATATGTGCATTCTGGATAGATTTTTCGTTTTATGATTTGACAATAGCAATATGATGCTAAAACCACAAATCTTATTGTGCTTCATTTTATATATATTATAAAAAAATTTAGTGGTAAATTTGGCTCGCACGGCCTCGTACAACATCTGGATCTCGTGTCCCCTGAGCTTATCGATGACCAGTGTAGAATTACCCCGGCCGCCACACAACCTTCATAGACAAAGCAAAAGCACTCTGCATCCAATACCTGAACTCAACCGCAGAACCCGCCCCACTGCTGGACTTCGTGGGTGAGCGGCTGGGTGCAGAGCCGGAAGAGAGTGATGTGGTGCACGACCTGCTCGCACATCTGGCAGAGCGCATGATAGACATGAACAAGGAGAAAAATGCTGAGATAAAAAGCTTCCGGGGCTTTCTGGAAGGCGAAACAGGCGCTGCCGTGGATGATATGGCTAATAAGACTGCGGTGCGGGAGTACTACAATCATGAGTTCCAGAAGCTAATTGATATACTGGGTAAGAACAGGAAGAAGCTAAAGGATGGATACGATCCGAAGAGTCCGACCAATTACAGGCATCTCCAGGAATGGTATGAGGATTCAATGGATAAATTACAGCCACTTAGGGGGAGAATAGAGGCTACGGATGGAGTTATCGATAAGATAGTTTACAGGTTGTACGGTCTGAGCGATGAGGAAATAAAGATTGTAGAGGAAAGTATCTGATGAAAAAGATAACAAAGAGATGTGGTCATGACAGAACCTGAGGATTTAATATTTGAGGTGACAACACCCCTTGGTTTTAAGGTTTCTACCTCAAGAAACTACTGGGAATACATTACCACTGTGAAACATCCAATAGTAAAAGGTATGGAATCTGATGTAATTGGCACATTGGAAAATCCTGATTCTATACGTCAGAGTAAAACAGATGAAAAGGTCCATATGTTTTACAGGGAAATAAAATACCACAATAAGAACTATCATATCTTACTTTCCG
>Ga0255373_1007_pt1 | contig 52246 bp, 39 predicted proteins | sample ANMaggSeSYBR01E5_FD_182093 | JGI IMG/M metagenome (GOLD analysis project Ga0255373, IMG submission 182093) | Sediment cell enrichment communities from methane seep in Santa Monica Basin, California, United Staets - ANME aggregate JGI... | ecosystem: Environmental > Aquatic > Marine > Cold seeps >... | reverse complement strand
TATCACAGCAAGTACAACCCAATTGAACGAGTTTGGGGAAGACTGGAAAATCACTGGAATGGCGAGTTGCTTGATAGCGAGGAAAAAGTTTTGGGACTTGCGTCGACAATGTCATGGAAAGGGAATATGCCAACTATTGAAATGGTTGAAGAAAAATATGATTCCGGAGTAAAACTCACAAAGGATGAAATGCAAAATTATGAGCAACGCATTTTACGGCACCCTAAGCTCGAGAAGTACTTCGTCGATATCAATCCAGCATGTGCATGATTTATACAGAATTTTTGGATGATTTATTTTGGCCAACCGCCTAATGCAAAGATCTGGAACACGACTACCGGCAATGTCGGTTTGTCTCCTGCGCCTCGTTTGAACCTCCAGTACTGGCTTACTTTAACAGGCACTTTGGGCAAAACAAAAGGTGCTATGGCAACGGCGGATTGAGCGAGCAGAGGAATCGGCGGCACCAGTTTTACAGTGTGCAGATGTCCTGTATGCACTCCTTCTTTGTCAGTTAAGGAGATCGACTCCTTTTCCACACGTTCACACAGGACAACGTTGCGTGCGTTCTTAATAGCATCGGCAAACAGGCTGTCATGATCCAGGATGCTGGCTTCATCAAAAAGCACATCAAATGCAATAACCGCAGCGCCTTGTTTAGCGAGGGTTTCAACGAGGCGGGCATGTAAAGAGCGGGGCCACTTCCTTGGGTCTGACGGCAGGTTGAGATTCCTAGCAGATACCCTGTCCATCGTCACTATGATAACATCAGATGGAACTTCCCTGTCTCCCCTTAGCGTGAATAGGAAATCAAGGCCGATATCTTCTTCGAACTGAGATGCGATTGGAACAAGGCTCAACCCCAACACGCCTGTCAGCAACCCCACAAGCAGGGCATTACAGAGATTAGACATTGACAGGCTTTCCATTAGCCCTTTCATGCTTGACTAAATAGCGCGACTTGCATCAAATGTCAAGTCGCCATAATTAAACCTTCTGCTCAATGTATGTTGACAAAAAATGAAATTATGATAGCTTCAGATATTGTTTAGTAGAGAGGAAAAATGGTCGAGTCGTCAAGTTGTAATGCTCATTGAACCACTCAACCAACTTAGGAGAATTATATGGATAAAAAAGTAACCGTAGTCGGAGCAGGCAATGTGGGAGCTACTACAGCGCAGCGTCTGGCTGAAAAAGAACTATGCGATGTTGTAATGATTGATATTATTGAAGGCGTGCCGCAAGGAAAAGCTCTTGATCTTGCAGAGGCGGCGCCGATTGAAAAACATGATGCCGATCTTATTGGCAGCAATAATTATGAGGCTTCAGAAAAGTCCGATGTTGTTATCATTACAGCAGGTATAGCAAGAAAGCCCGGAATGAGTCGTGATGATCTTTTAAGCACCAATGCAAAGATTATGAAAAGTGTCACTGAACAGATAGCTCGATTTTCCCCTGATGCTGTCCTTATTATTGTCAGCAATCCTCTTGATGCTATGTGTCATGTTGCTTATAAGGCAAGCAATTTCCCCAGGAATAGAGTAATCGGCATGGCCGGAGTATTAGACTCGGCCAGGTTCAGGGCTTTTATATCAATGGAACTTAATGTCTCTGTTGAAAATACGCACGCATTTGTTTTAGGCGGACATGGCGATACAATGGTGCCCTTGCCGCGCTATTCAACTGTTGCAGGAATACCTGTTACTGAATTGCTTTCAAAGGAGAGGATTGATGCTCTAATTGAAAGAACCAGGAAGGGCGGGGCTGAAATTGTAGGGCTTTTAAAAACAGGAAGCGCCTACTATGCGCCGGCATCTGCGGCTGTAGAAATGGCTGAAGCTATTCTTAAGGACAAAAAGAAGATTCTTCCATGTGCAGCATATCTTGAAGGCGAGTATGGAATAAACGATCTTTTTATAGGGGTTCCTGTAAAATTAGGCTCAAACGGCATAGAAGAAATTATACAGATTACACTTACTGATGAAGAAAATGCGGCTCTTAAAAGATCGGCTGATGCGGTTAAAGAACTAATATTGAAAATTGAAAATTTGTGGTATCGCTTCGCTCCATCAATTCATATAAAAGACTTATCGTGAATTTCACATTAATCCACGAAGAACCATATAAAATTGACAGAATTCCTTAAATTTTCACTATTCAATTTTCACTATTCAATTTTTTTTATTTCTTCCGCTATCTTACGATCTATTCCCGGCAGAGATATAAGTTCTTCAAGTGTTGCTTTAGATATTCTATCTATAGTTCCGAAATGTTTAAGCAAAATTTCTTTCCTCTTTTTGCCTATACCGGAAACAGTATCAAAAACAGAATGTATAGATTTCTTGTCTCTGCGTTTACGATGAAAAAAAATCGCAAAGCGGTGAGCTTCATCCCTTATTTTTTGTAAAAATAAAAGGAGATCCCCTTCCCTGCCGAAGTTAACAGGATTTGCCCTGCCCAGTTGATAAACCTTATCGTTTGTCTCTCCCCTGGCTGCATCTTTTTTTGCTATACCTATTATTTCAAAGTTTTTTTCGAGTTTAAACTTTTTTATAATTGATACAGCAATATTCAGATGCCCCTTGCCGCCATCTACTATAAGCAGGTCAGGATAAGGCTTTGATTTTTCTCCTTTGCCATAGCGCCTGGTAAGTATTTCAGCCATGTATGCATAGTCATCTTGTTTATTAACTGTTTTTATTTTGTATTTACGATATAAGGATTTATTGGGTTTGCCGTTTTCAAAAACTACCATACCTGCCACAGGCTCTGTTCCTGATATACTGGAGTTGTCAAAGCATTCTATACGTTCCGGCATTTTGTCCATTCTGAGCCTTTTTTGAAGTCTGACTGAAATGTCAATTGCAGCATCATTAGAAACTGTCAGATCTTTTAGACTGTTTTGTGCATTATGTGCCGCCATCTTAACAAGTTGGGTCTTTTCCCCTCTTATGGGATACAGGATCCTGACTTTTTTTTGATTTATGGCAGTTAACCAATCTTCGAGTACGCAAGTATCTTCTAATGGAATCGGGACAAGGACCTCTTGAGGAATGAAATGTGTTTTTTCATAATACTGCCTGATAAATGCGCTAACCATTTCTGCTTTTGTTGATATGGTTTTTGTAAAACTGAAATGCATTTTCCCCACAAGATATCCGCCACGGACAAAAAGCAGAGCTATGAGTGAAATTTCAGGGGAATCAGCAATGGCAATTACATCTCTGTCTTTAAAGTCAGTAGTTACTGCAACCTGTTTCTCAAGAATTTTTTCAAGTGCGAAAATCTTGTCTCTGAGCACTGCAGCTCTTTCATAGTCCTGATCTCTGGCTGCAGATGTCATCTGTTTTTTTATTTTTTTAATAAGCTCAGGAGTTCTTCCCTTTAAAAACAAAATAACTTCTTTAACAATTTCATTATAAGTTTTGTTATCAACATTTAGACAGCATGGTGCGAGACATGCGCCTATTTGATAGTTAAGGCATGGACGGGACCTTTGTTTAAGTTCTTTTGTTTTACATTTGCGAAGTTTAAATGTCTTGTGGATTATTTTTAAGGTCTGTCGAACAGCCTGGGAAGATGAAAAAGGGCCGAAGTACTGGGCACCGTTTTTTTCAATTTTTCTAACAATATTCAGGCTCGGATACTGACTTTTTATATCGAGACGCAGCGAAGGATATCTTTTGTCATCCTTCAGGATCACGTTATACCTTGGCCTGTATTGTTTGATAAGATTTGATTCGAGGATCAGGGCCTCTTTTTCGGTTCTTGTTATAATTGTATCAAAACTTAAAACTTTTTTAACCAGAACCCTTGTTTTCAAATCTATCTGTCTGAATTCTTTCTGGCCGGATTGTTTGAAATATGAGGAAAGCCTTTTTTTAAGGTTTTTGGCCTTGCCCACATAGATAACTTTTCCCTCAGCATCCTTCATAAGATAGACACCAGGATCATTGGGCGTGCCGGATAATTTATCGTTCAAACTTGTTGGCATGGTTAAAGTTAGGTGGAAGACTGAAGGTGGAAGGCTGAAGGTGAAAGAGAGCTTCAGTCTATCCACCAGGTTATTTCTTAGACTTCTTGTGTAAAAGGTTTTGAATGGCTTAATTTGAGCGTTGCGAGATAATTGATATACATCTACCTTCAGCCTTCTACCTTCAGTCTATCCACCTATTCCCTAATAAAGCATTATTTTTTTAAGCGCCTTAATCTGGTCTCTCAGCTCTGCGGCTTTTTCAAATGCAAGTTCTCTTGCCGCCTGATTCATTTCATCTTCCATAGCTTTTATAATATCATCCAGGTTATCAGCAGATTCATACTCTGCAAATGTTTCTGATACATTATCAACCTGTTGTTTATGATCGGTCTCATAAACGGTCTCAAATACAGATGCTATATTCTTTTTTATAGTTGTTGGAATAATATCGTATTTTTTATTGTAATCCTGTTGTATTTCCCTGCGCCTGTTTGTTTCGTCTATTGCCTGTTTCATCGATTTTGTAACATGGTCGGCATACATTATTACCATACCGCCGACATTTCTGGAAGCACGTCCACATGTCTGAACAAGTGATCTAACTGAACGTAAAAATCCTTCTTTATCAGCATCCAGTATTGCCACAAGTGAAACCTCGGGTATGTCCAGGCCCTCACGCAGCAGGTTTATTCCAACAAGCACCTGAAACTCGCCCATTCTGAGGTCCCTTATGATTTCCATTCTTTCTATTGTATTAATATCAGCATGAAGATAACGTACTTTAATCCCCAGATCAGCATAATATTCAGTAAGATTTTCTGCCATACGTTTCGTAAGGGTAGTTACCAGTACTCTTTCATTCAACTTATCGCGCTTAACAATTTCATCATAAAGATTATCAACCTGATTTTCTGCTTTCCGCACATCAATTGCAGGATCAATAAGGCCTGTGGGTCTTACAATCTGTTCGACAGGAGCATGCTTTCCTTTTTTGAGTTCATATTCAGCAGGAGTTGCTGAAAGATAAATCGCCTGGGATATTTTTGACTCAAATTCTTCAAACTGTAAAGGACGGTTATCCAGAGCTGACGGCAGCCTGAATCCATACTCAATAAGTGTTTTCTTGCGAGACCTGTCACCCGCGTACATAGCTCGAAGCTGTGGGACAGCGATGTGGCTTTCGTCAATGCATACAAGAAAATCATCCGGGAAATATTCTAAAAGCGTGGGCGGAGGTTCTCCCTGCTTTCTTCCTGTAAAATGTCTCGAATAATTTTCAATTCCATTGCAGTATCCAAGCTCCTGCATCATCTCAAGATCGAAATTGGTTCTTTCTTCTATCCGCTGTGCTTCTATCAGCTTGTTTTCATGCCTGAAATATTCAATTCTGTCTTTAAGTTCCACGATGATTGATTTGGTTGCTTTTTTTAAAATATTTTTTTTACTGACATAATGGCTTGCCGGATATATAGATATATTTTTAATACAATTAATCACATTCCCTTTTAACGAATCAATTTCTGATATGTTTTCGATCTGATCCCCGAAAAAATCTATCCTTACAGCTAAATCTTCTTCATAGGATGGAAAAATTTCCACCCTGTCACCTCTTACCCTGAATACTCCTCTGTGGAAGTCAAGATCGTTGCGGTCATAATGAATGGCGACAAGATCTGAAATAAGTTTATCGCGGGATAGTTCAGTATCGGTTTCAAGATTAATTCTCATTGCAAGATATTCTTCAGGAGCACCAAGTCCAAATATGCAGGATACACTTGCCACCACAATAACATCCCGTCGTGAAAGAACGGATCTTGTCGCGGAATGACGAAGTTTATCAATCATTTCGTTTATTGAGGAGTCTTTTTGTATATAGGTATCGCTGGCAGGGATATATGCTTCAGGCTGGTAGTAGTCATAGTAACTTACAAAATATTCAACAGCATTTTCCGGGAACAGTTCCTTGAACTCGCTGTACAGTTGTGCGGCTAATGTTTTGTTTGGCGCTAAGACTATGGTTGGTTTTTCAATTTTTGCAATAACGTGAGCAATTGTAAATGTTTTACCGGATCCTGTAACACCCAGAAGAACCTGGTGCTTTTTTCCGGATAAAACACCTTTGCTCAAGGATTCTATTGCATAAGGCTGATCCCCCTTTGGGGTGAAATTTGATGTCAGGTTAAAGGAAGACATAAGGATTGATTGGATAATATTAAAAGATGAACGTCGAACATCGAACATCCAACGTCGAATTTTGAATAAAATATTCTGCCAATTTATAAACTGGTGAAACGAAGCGATTTCATCATTCGATGTTCAACGTTCGATGTTCGATGTCCATCTTTTTATTTTCCAGATTGTACCCTCCGGCCGGTCCTCAATAACAATATCCATGACTTCAAGCTGCTTCCTGATTTTATCTGCCTTTTCCCAGTTTTTTGCCTTTCTGGCTTTTTCCCTCTCTTTAACCATATCTTCAATAACTGCAGGATCAATTGACTTTTTTTCCAGGCCATTAGATTTTTTTCCCTCAAAATAGGCTTCAGGTGATTCATAAAGAATGCCTAATATGCCGCCGATTTTCAGGATATCTGATTTACATGAAATTATATTTTTTATTGCGTCTTGAGATAATCCTTGTTTATTTTCGTCTAACAATCGATTTATATTTCGAACAGCTTCAAAAAGCACACCAATGCCTCGGGCAGTATTGAAATCGTCATTCATTGCCTCGCAAAACTGCTTGTAATAATTACCAGGCTCAACATTATTTATTTCTGAAAGTTCTTTATTTTCTTCAACACGCTCAAGCAGCGCATAAATCTTGTCAAGGCCGGCACTTGCCTCATCCATTGCCTTATCTGTAAAATCAATGGGGCTTCTGTAATGGCTGGAGAGGAGAAACAGCCTTACAGCCTCAGGATGAAAGGATTTTAATATATCCTTTATCATCAAAAAATTGCCGAGTGATTTCGACATTTTTTCCTGGTTTATATTTACAAAGCCGTTGTGAATCCAGAATCTGGCAAAAGGCTTGCCAAATGCTCCTTCTGACTGTGCAATTTCATTTTCGTGATGCGGAAAGATAAGATCTTTTCCTCCGCCATGAATATCAAAGGTTTCACCCAGATATTCGGTACTCATCGCCGAACATTCAATATGCCACCCAGGCCTCCCCTTACCCCACGGGCTGTCCCACGCAGGCTCTCCTGGCTTGGCTGATTTCCATAAAGCAAAATCAAACGGGTTGCGTTTTCTTTCGTCGATATCTACTCTGGCGCCGGCTTCCATATCTTCAAGCTTACGTCCGGAAAGTTTGCCATAATCTTTAAATGATTCTATTGCAAAAAATATATCGCCGTCGATCTCATATGCCAGGCTTTTATCTATTAACATTTCAATGACTTTTATAATCTGAGCAATATGTTCCGTGGCCCTTGGTTCGATTGTGGGTCTTTCAACATTCAGAGCATCCATGTCCTCATAAAATTCATTAATGTATTTTTCAGCAAGTGCTTTAGAATCAATACCTATCTGATTTGCCCGATTAATTATTTTATCATCAATATCAGTAAAATTTCTAACATAAGTTACTTCAAAGTCTTTTGCTTTTAAATATTTTGCAATCACGTCAAATGTTAATATAGACCTTGCATGTCCGATATGACATGAATCATAAACAGTCGGGCCGCAAACGTACATGCCCACCCTGCCCTGTTTCAAAGGCTCAAAAATTTCTTTTTTTCTATTTAATGTATTATATATGCGAATTGTCATATGACTCCCGAACCATGAAGTGCATTTCGTTTTGAACCGCAGAATGTCGAACATATTAAAAGATGAACGTCCAACATCGAACACTGAACGTCGAACGTCGAATAATGATGTCGCTCCGCTCCTCCAGTTTATAAATTAGCAAAATACCTTATTCAAAATTCGATGTTGGACGTTCGATGTTCAATGTTCATTTTTTTAAATCCCCTTCCCCGACCCCCTGATCCCTGCCTTTAATCCCGTGAAATCAGAATTATACACATAGCCCCGATTCCCTCCCCTTCTCCAATCATACCCAGGCCTTCAGTTGTGGTGGCTTTGATATTGATGCGGGCAGGTTCAACTTTTATTGCCTGAGCAATGTTTTTTTTCATAGCTTCTTTAAAAGGAGCAATTTTTGGTTCCTGTGCAAAAATCGTAGAATCCATGTTGTTTATTTTAAAGCCTTTTCTACTGATTATTTCGCAGGTTTTTACAAGAAGTTTTATACTGTGAATGTCTTTGAATGCAGGATCTGTATCAGGGAAATGTTGACCGATATCACCGAGACCGGCTGCGCCTAAAAGGGCGTCACATAAGGCATGGACAAGCACATCTGCATCTGAATGGCCTAATAAACCTTTCTCAAAGGGAATAATAACCCCTCCAAGAACCAGATTTCGGCCATAAACCAGTTTGTGCACATCATATCCAATACCTATACGCATTTTATTTATTCTGCTTTCTATCATTAATCAACCTGACCATAATTTTATCAGCATGATTTAAACGCGCAGCAATTACAGCGAATAAATGTTTGGCAACATCAGGATATTTTTCAATTATTTCATAGATCTTATCCCCGGGGAATCGCTTTATTACCGATCTGCCTTTTGATATAATACTTGCAGATCTAGGTTCTCCTGTTATAGCTGACATTTCTCCAAAATATTCATCGGGCTGCAAAATTTCAGCTATTTTTTTACCTCCCTTAACAACAATTAAAGCACCGTGTATAAGCTTGAAGAAATCTATATCTTTATTGCCTTCACGGATAATCACATCTTTATCTTCGTATTTTTCTATATCAGGATTCACAAGATATGCAGGCAAAGCCTCTTTGGTTATAGTTGTTCGTTTTAGAATTTCCTCAACAGAGGTTACCCCCTCTCTAATTTTAGTAAGACCGGAGTCCCTCAAAGTATTCATACCTTCCTGTATAGCTGTCTTTCTAAGTTGATCCTCAGGAACGTTGGCATTTATTGCCTTAGCAACTTCATCAGTTACTTCCATCAGCTCATACAAGCCGATTCTGCCTTTATAGCCGCTTCCCGTGCATTTTGAGCAGCCTTTTGGCCCATAAATTTTCAAATTTGGGATTTCCTTTTTGGAGAATCCCATACTCTCCAATTCATCGCGGTCGGTTTTATTGACCAATGTTTTACAATTTTGACAAAGTTTTCTGGCCAGTCGCTGTGATAATACCATGGTTACAGCCGAAGATAACATGTAAGACGGTATGCCGATGTCTATAAGACGTCCAATGGTTGAAGGACAGTCATTTGTATGAAGGGTGCTGAAAACCAGATGTCCGGTCATAGCTGCTTTTATAGCAATTTCTGCTGTTTCCTGATCACGGATTTCGCCTACCATTATTATATCCGGATCCTGTCGCAAAAACGATCTAAGAGCTGCGGCAAAAGTCATTCCGACTTCAGCTTTAACATGTACCTGGTTTATTCCTCTGAAGTTGAATTCAACTGGATCTTCGGCAGTGAGTATTTTTGTGTCTTCTTTATTAAGTTTATTAAGAACAGAATACAGTGTGGTTGTTTTGCCGCTGCCTGTCGGACCGGTTACAAGAAGAAGACCATATGGCCTTGCAATACATCTATTAAGCGTTTCATATGTCTTTTGCTCGAATCCCATTTTAGTTAGGTCTACATTGAGTGCGCTTTGATCAAGAATACGCATGACAACACCTTCACCAAAAAGAGTCGGCAGAGTTGAGACCCTAAAATCAACTGTCTTTTTTTTGCCAAGACGCATCTTGATTCTGCCGTCCTGTGGCACACGACGTTCGGCAATATTCAAACCAGATAGAATTTTCAGCCTTGAGGTTAAGGCATTTTTAATACCGAGTGGCAAATTCATAGACTTGTAGAGAGAGCCGTCCAGTCTGTATCTAACCTGCAATGCCTTTTCAAAAGGCTCAATATGTATATCACTAACACCGTCGTTTATAGCTTTTATAAGAATACCGTTAACGAGTTTGATTATAGGAGCATCGGAAGCAAGATATTGATCCAAGCCGGTATCTTCTTCTTCCTGAATGCTCTGCATCTCAATTTCACCTGCTGCTTCTGAGGCCAGAGAACCAAAGTCATCAACAACAGTGAGCGGGACAGTTTCTTCTTCTTCTTCTTCTTCTTTTAATCCATATTTATTATATTCTTCATCACTTATCTTGTAATATTTTCTGTAAGCTTCGACTATATCCTGTTCAGAAGACACACTGACCTTTAAACCCTGCTGGATCTCTTTTTGCAAATTTTCAACAGCGGTCGTATCAGTAGGCTCCGACATAGTGACTACAAGATTTTCCCCTTCGAACTTTAAAGGAAAAACCATATATTTTTTAGCGACTTCGTAAGATATAATTTTGAGAGCCTCCGGTTCCGGAGAGCTTTTTGATATTACTACAGCAGGGTAATTATAAATGCGGCTCAGTACATTTACTATGGTTTCTTCATCTATGTAGCCAAGTTTAATGAGTATGCTGCCCAGCCTTAACGGATTTGTTTTCTGATAGTTTAGTGCATGATTTAACTGAGCACTTGTAATATATCCCTCTTTACTCAAAAGCTCGCCCAGCTTGGCTTTGCCGGCTCCTGACTGATCTCTTATGGTAGCTTTCAGGCTGGTTTTTTGCGAAGAAACCGAATTTTTATTCATTTATTATAATACCTTAGCGCTTTTAAATATTATTTTTTTGGGGATCTATAATTATCATAAATCTTTTTTGCTCCACCACCTATAAGCAGAACGCCTAAAAAATAAAAACAAAAACGTATAAAAAAAATAGCTGAAGAAAAATGTTCTATTTTTTGAATTTTCGGCATTACCTGGGGTATCCTGAAAAATACGCCGATTCCTGCCATGACCAGCACAACTCCCCAGACAATCTGAATATTTATATTATTTTTTGCCATAGCTTTATCCTGTTTTGTTTAAAAACTCTATTTCAACCCTGCGATTGTTTATTCTCCCTTTTGCAGTTTCATTAGTATCTATGGGGTTTTCCGGCCCCATTCCAATGGTTTTGATTTTTGTTGGATTAATTCCCTTGCCTGTAAGAAAGCTTTTTACGATATCAGCCCTGAACAAAGAAAGCTCCTTATTGTAATCGTAAAAACCACTAGAGTCGGTATAGCCTTTTATAATAATGTCTGTGTCAGGATTTTGAGCCATTATCTCAGCGACTTCATCAAGTTTTATTAAAGCATCATCTGAAAGCTCGGCTGTCTTGTATTTGAAATATATGATAATATTTTTATCTGGAATTTGTCTAAGTACAATACCTGATTTATCAAGGTGATCTCCATTATTATCTGACAGGTTTTCATTTGAAATATTTTTATCCTCTAATAATTCATCTTGCTCTTCAGAAATTTGAACTTGTTTATTTTGTTCTGAATCAATTTGATTTATGGAATACTTTTGTACAACAGGCTTAGAATTAATAGTTGTTGAACTGGATTGAAGCAATTGTTCTGATTTTGAATTATTGATAGTATCAATGATCTGCGTCATATATTTATTTATATTAGAAAGTTTTATTTTGAACTCCGCAGGATATTTAATATACCACCATGATAGAATAAGAAGACTAACTAGTAGAAAAAAACATCCAAGCACCTTGACAGCAGGCTTTAGCCCACCTCTTTTAACCTCTTGATTTGACTCGTTTTCAGCGATTTGGCTTTCTATTGGGGCAACTTCCTGTTTTGGATCACTTTCAGCAATTTGGCTCTTTTGGGGGACAGCTTTTTCAGTAGGTATTTGAAGCTCTTTAGCGCATTCCTTTATAAGAGTAAGTTCATTTATTGTTTTCTGCTCTTTAACATATCCGGTTAACAAGGCCAAATCACATATTATATTTATTAATCTCGGGAAGCCCTTAGACAAAGAAAAGATCTCTCCAATTGCACTTGAGCTGAAAATATTTCTTTTAGAACCGGCAATATTTAAGCGGTGCTTTATGTATTCTTTTGTTTCATTTTCAGTCAACGGCTCGATGTGATAGTTTATCGTAATCCTCTGCCTTAAGGCTCTGTTCTCCGGTTCTATTAATATATTGTTAAATTCTTTTTGACCTACAAAAAATATATTTAAAAGTTTTGTATCCTGTCTTTCTATGTTCGACAGAAGTCGTATTTCTTCGAGAAGCTCAGATTTTAATCTCTGGGCCTCATCAATTATAAGTAATACCTTTTTATTCTTTGAGTAAGCATCATTCAAGAATTTTCTAAGATGATTAAGGAACTCACCTTTGGTGCTGAATTTTTTATCTATTGAAAACACATTTGCAATAAAGTTAAAAAAGTCAAAATTTTCCATACCGGGATCAGGAACATGGGCTGCGATTACATCATCGTCCAGGTTATTTATCAGCGCGTTTATGATTGTAGTTTTACCTGTGCCCACATCGCCGGTTAGAAAAAGGAAGCCTTTATTATCAAGTATTCCATATGATAGAATTGCTAAAGCTTCTTTGTGTTTTTCACCTATCCATAGAAATTTTGGGTCTGTGCTGATTTGAAAAGGTTTTTTATTTAAGTTGTAGTATGAAAGATACATATAATTTTTTAAATATACCCTTTTTGCCCCAGAAATAACAGAATTTCTTTTGCCGCCTCGTCAGGAGTCAGCTCGGTGGTATCTATGCGCAACTCAGGTGACTCAGGAAGTTCGTAAGGATCATCTACTCCAGTAAATCCCTTTATAAGTCCTGCCCTGGCTTTTGCATACATCCCTTTTCTATCTCTTTTTTCGCATACATCAATTGGAGTGGACACATGAACTTCTATAAAACCTCCGTAAGCTTCTATGATTGATCTTATTTGTGACCTTGTAAACGAATATGGCGCTATGGGTGCACATATAGCAATACCACGATTCTTAGTTATTTCACTTGCAACAAAGCCAATACGTCGAACATTTATGTCGCGGTGTTCCTTAGAAAAGCTTAATTCGTTGGATAAATTACGGCGGACGATGTCACCATCAAGGAGGGAAACAGGTCTTTCTCCTATTTCCAGAAAACGAGCATAAAGAATTTTTGCAATTGTAGATTTTCCTGAACCTGAAAGACCTGTTAAAAAGATTGTAACTCCTTGTTTATGAGGAGGAGGATAAGCTTTTTGAAGTTCCTTAATTACCTCAGGGAATGTAGCCCATTCAGGTATCCGCCTTCCCGAACGAATTCTTTCCCGAATATCTGAACTACTTAGAGATATTGTCTGAGTATTAGCAGGAACTTCATTTTGAAAACGAAATTCATCTTCAAAAGGCAGATAAATCATCTCCTCAAAATGGATAACGTTTATATTAATTTCACTAGTATATTTTTCTGACAGATCCCTGGTAATATTGCTGTCATAAAAGGGCATCCCCTTGCTATCCATACCAGGACTCCCGTGCTCATGTCCTATAATAAAATGGGTACATCCATAATTTTTTGATATAATTGCGTCTAAGAGTGCATCTCTTGGCCCGGCCATTCGCATGGCAAGTGGTAGTAAATTTAATAAGTAAGAATCAGGCGGATAGTGATTGGTCACTTCACGATAGCACCTTACCCTTTTATAGTGATCAAAATCATCAGGTTTTGCTATACCTGTAATAGGAAGAATGAGTAAATTGGCGCCGGCTTGTTGCATTGCTTTAACAGTCATTTCAAACTGCGGCCTGTGAATAGGATTTCTGGTCTGAAATCCAACAATTCTCCTCCAGCCAAGTTTTTTATATATAGCTGTAACTTCTTCCGGAGCCATACGCAACTGTTTAAAATCAAAGTGTATCGGCAGGTTTAATACTTCCAGTTTACCGCCTATGTAATAATCGCCGGATTTATTTAAAAGATAATTTACTCCGGGGTGTGTTTGATCCAGAGTACCATAAATTTTTAAGCATTCTTTTTCGCGTTCTATTTCCCAGAAATCTTCAATATGCATAATTGCAAGAAGAAAACCCTCAGGATCTCTAAGAGTTACAGACTGGCCTGCCTCAATTGTGCTCGCCTTTGTGTTGGTAATGTCAAGACAAACAGGTATAGGCCAGAGCATATCGTTTTGAAGGCGCATTCGGTCTAATACAGATTCATAGTCAGAACGTACCATAAAACCTTTTAGAGGCGAAAAAACACCGGTTGCAAGGAGTTCAAGATCGCAGCGCTGCCTCTCATTTAGTGTAATATCCGGAAGTTTAAGCGAAATATCCTTAAGCAGCTTACAGCGTTCTGAATCAGCAAGAAGATTTACAAGAGTCCCGCCATGAGGTTCCGAGTATTCTATATTATTCATAATGATAAATCCGCTTTAAGAAAATATTGATTTCTGGGAGTCTTTTCCCTAAAAGTCTTCAGCCTAACCAGCCTGAGTAGTTACGAAAATATCTCTTATTTTTCCCTAATGTCAAATACAATATTTAAACCTAAATTGAGCGATTTTTTACTCGACCTGCACCAATCTCTTGCGCATCAAGGACTTGCGAAAAGTCTCAACATATCCATTGGTATGCCTACGATTTTCGCAAACCTTGCTACATCAAGGTTTTAGCACATTTCTTCGCAAAAAATCGCTCAACTTAGGTTAGAAAATAAAAAAAGCGAAGTCAAAATAATGCTTCGCTTAAAGAATTGCAATCTTCCTATTCATTCAAGAATTGAATCAAAGGTCTCCTTACCAACCTTCAGGATGACTTTTGTGCCACTTCCAGGCTGTTTCAATTATTGTGGAAAGATCGGCAAATTGAGGTTTCCAGCCAAGCTCCTTGATAATCTTTTTGCTGGAACCAATCAGCACGGCAGGATCACCCGGACGTCTCTTGGTAACTTTTGAGGCAATTGCTCTGCCCGTTACATTTAGTGCAACCTCAATTACTTCTTTTACTGAAAAGCCGTCACCATTCCCTAAATTATATTCTCCTTCCTGCATGCCATTCATAAGCCTCTCCAGGGCAAGAAGGTGGGCCTGAGCCAGGTCGGCAATATGAACATAATCTCGAATACATGTGCCATCTTTTGTTGGATAGTTATCTCCGAAAATATTTATCCTCTCCCTCTGCCCAAGAGCTGTCTGAAGCACCAGAGGAATAAGGTGTGTTTCGGGCCTGTGATCCTCTCCGACCTCACCGTCCGGGTCTGCTCCGGCTGCATTAAAATAACGCAAAGAAACATATTTTAAACCATAGGCATTGCTGAAATCCTTCAGGATCTGTTCCACCATGAGTTTGCTTCTGCCATAAGGGGTTATCGGGTTTTGTGGATGCCGTTCCGTAATGGGAATCTCTATTGGTTCCCCGTAGGTAGCACATGAGGAAGAAAAGATGAAGGATTTGACATTATTCTCAATCATAACCTCAAGCAAATTGAGAGTATTTGCCACATTATTCCGGTAATACTTACCAGGTTCTAATACAGATTCTCCAACATAACAAAATGCAGCAAAATGCATGACAGCCTCAACGCGATACTCTGTAAATATGCTTTTCAGCAGTTTTGAATCTGCCATGGAAGCTTTGATAAAAGGCCCCCACCCTACTGCCTGCCGATGACCGTATACAAGATTGTCGAGTACTATGGGATTATAACCCTTTTTTGCCAGATATTTACACATATAAGAGCCGATATAACCAGCTCCTCCAACAACCAGGATATTTTTCATGAATATTACCCTCTCAAAATTCGTATCATTTTAGATTTTCTTAAATTTAATTGCCCGCTGCCTCTGGTTAATCTCATATTTGAGTTTTCAAATTTCTGGTTATTTAATTTTCAACCATAACAACCTTGCTAATCCTGGTCCCGGGTTTTTCCATTGGGAAGGCATTTCAGATGTCAGATAAATCACATCACCGGCACGAACACTATAAACTGCCTTCCCCAGTTTCATCTGCAATTTTCCTGACAATAGATATCCTATCTCTTCACCTTTATGAATAAAAAAATGGGATGGCAGGTTTTTACCGGGTGGTATTTCGATGCGGTATGGCTCAGCTTTTGGGTCGAAATCCACAGGAGTTAGAAGTTTTGCATATATGCTTCCTTCTGGCAAATCAGGAAATTTTATCTCAACAGCTTCACCCGATGGAAAGATTACACGATTTTCAACATCCGCTGATCCTTGAAAAAATGAACTTATCTCAACAGAAAGAACTTCCGCTATTTTAAGCAAAGCCGGAAGTGATGGATATATCAAGTCACTTTCAATTTGTGATATTGTACTTGGAGTTACACCAACGAGTTTAGAAAGTTCCGTCTGTGATAACCCTCGTTTTGTACGAAGTTCCTTTAGGCGTATTCCTAGATCTATTCCGCTTTTTGAGCGCATTTCTGAATCAAATGTAATATTAAGGTCTTTACTCCAGTAGTTAAATGGCTTGTTAAGTGTGTCGATATTACGTCTTTCCGCCTTAAGAATAGTCAGAGATGTTTTTCCTCTTTTTACAGACAGCTCAATTGCAACCTGCGCTGTCTGGTTGATTTGCGCTCTGATACGTGGGGAATGAGCTTTTTTCTCAATAATCCAATATGCAATGGTGTTTAGCTCATAAAGGCGCGGGCAGGAATGTGAATAAAAGTTTATAATATGCTCTTCTCCTTCCCATAGTTCTTGCATTCCAGTAAGACTTTCAAAGACAAATCTTACGTCTCCATGCAGATTTTCATGAATACCATAGAATGCATCCATTACCTTGTCTACATTTCTCGGTTCTTCAACCCTTACAATTTGACATGGCCATTCTGATTTTTTATTGTAGAAATTAGAAAAGACCTCGGAGCCGTCCCCTTTGCCATGTGTAAAGCAGTCCAGAATAGTCAGATTTTCATATTCGGCCAGAGAGCCTAATTGTTCTAAAAGATTTCTTGGAGAGCGATCAAAGCTGACATAGATGAGAGGTTTATTTTGAGCCTGTGATGCTTGTATGAAATTTAAACAAAATACCGATGCCAGACTCCCGGCATCGTCATACCATACTACATTATCTCCGATAAAAAGCCCCCCTAATAAACGATCAAGCTGGCCTACACCGGAAGCTATGCGAAGTCTGTTTGGATTCATTTTACTATCTCACATAAAAACTCTTTAATTTTATAACGCTACAGCTTTTTAAAAATATATCCGCTTCAGGTATGATACATTCAAATCATGAAAAACTCACGCATAAGATATCGTAAATAAAGAACCTGCCATGAATGGAAGATAATAGTTGCAATTCAGCAAGCCTTTAAGAATAACAAGATCCTGCAAGGTTCTTTTTTAACGATCTCTAATGCGCTCAAACAGTTTCCTGTTTTGAATGTATCATACCTGAAGCTCATTTTCAGCCGATAGAGTGTTGCAAAAACTCATTATGAAATTAACCTGAAATATTTGGATGGATATGGGTTTGTTATAGGTTAACGGGGTTTACTTTTTTTTTCCTATGGGGTACAAATAATGAATCTGATTTACAGTTAACGGTTTTATGCTTTGATCAACTGTGAACTGTGAACCGTAAACGATTACAATTTTGGTACGCCTGGCAGGATTCGAACCTGCGACCTACGGATTAGAAGTCCGTTGCTCTATCCATCTGAGCTACAGGCGCACATAAACTATTGTAAATAAAAATATCACATGTTCTATTGTATGTCCATAAAAAATAAGGCTTAAATAATAGAGTAGCCGAGTAGTCAACCAATATCAAAATGAAGAAAAAAAAACAGTCAATAAAAAAAGATAAAAAGAGTATTACTGGGGAAAAAGCTAAAAAAACTATTGCCGGCAAAAAGAAGGCTGCTAATAATTCCGCAAGCCAGTCTTCTGAAAATACTCTTGTTAAGTTTGACCCCCTTCAGAAATATTTGCAGGAAATCAGTAGATATAAGCTTCTTACAAGAGAAGAAGAAAGGGAACTTGCTATAAGAGTACGCGAGCATGGTGATAAAGAAGCAGCATACATTCTAGCCACTTCCAACCTCAGGCTTGTAGTAAAGATCGCACTGGAATTTCAGAGAATTTGGATGCAGAATCTTTTAGACCTGATTCAGGAAGGAAATATCGGGCTTATGCAGGCTGTCAGAAAGTTCGACCCTTATAAGAATGTTAAGTTTTCATATTATTCTTCATTCTGGATAAAGGCATATATTCTTAAGTTCATAATGGACAACTGGCGCCTTGTAAAAATCGGTACGACACAGGGACAGAGAAAACTTTTTTTTAAATTAAAAAAGGAAAAACAGAGACTTATAGATGAGGGGTTTGATCCAAAGCCTAAGCTCCTTTCGCAAACATTGGGCGTTTCAGAACGAGAAATTGTGGACATGGAACTGAGGCTGAATGGTTGGGATGTATCTTTAGATGCGCCCTTAAAAGAAGATTCAGATACTGAGAGGATTGAATTTTTAAGCACTGAGGATGAATCTATAGAGGAAAAAGTGGCCAAAAAGGAAATCGAGGAACTCCTTCATAATAAGATTGAAATGTTCAAAAAGAAAATGAATAAAAGAGAACTCGAAATATTTAATTTGCGCATTTTTTCCGATGATCCAGCCACATTACAGGAGATTGGCGATCGCTATGGAATATCAAGGGAGAGAGTTCGACAGATTGAGAAAAGTCTAATAAAGAAGTTAAGAGAATTTTTTAAACGCGAAGTATCTGATTTTGATTCTTATGCTTTTAAAGATGAAGGAATATTATAAATGAAGTCGAAGTTATTCAGAGTATCTATTTTATTTATAGCCTTCTTGTTTTATCCGGCTTGTACTTTAATTAAGTCGATAGCTCCGGGCGATGAAGTGCCGGTTAAAAAAACTGAAAATCGTTATTATAACTATATAGAAGCTCATCTGAACATAAAGAAAAATAATTTAGATAAAGCTATCTATTACCTGACTAAAACGATTGCAGACGACCCTGAAAATTTATATCTGCAAAGAGAACTTGCGATTTTTTACCTTATGCAGAAAGACAATTTAAAAGCACTGAAGATTGTTAAAAATATTGTAGACAAAAATCCAGGCGATATAGAAGCTCTTATTATGTATGGTAGAATTAAACAGAGCCTGGAGCAAATCGATGATGCTAAAGAAGCATATGAAAAGGTCATTGCCAATGATCCAGCCCAGAAAAAAATATATTTGATTCTTGGTGGTATTTATATGGAAGAAGGCGATTCGGGCAAAGCCTTAAAGACATATAAACAGTTGGTTGATAAATATCCTGAATTTTATGCAGGATATTTTTTTATTGGAAAGATTTATGCTGAACATGGCAAAATAGTTGATGCTGAAAAAGAATTTCTAAAAGCATTAGATTTGGAGCCGGACCTTGAGGAAGTCAGATTTGAGTTGATTGAACTTTATAAAAGTCTAGGGGAAGAACAAAAGACTATTAAAACATACAAAGAAATTCTGGAAATAGATTCAAATAACATCAGAGCTGCCCTTGAGCTTGGTCTTCTTTATTATAAGAATGGAATGATTAAAGATTCAGACAACCTATTTAATGACTTGGCTGCAAAAAGTTTGTCTGATTCTGAAGTTATAAAAAAAGTCGCTCAGATATGTTTGGATAAAAAGAGATATAATGATGCTATTATTGCCATAGAAGGAATGTTAAAGAGTTTGCCCGGCAGTTCAGATATTCATTATGCCGCAGGCATGGCATATAATGCAATTAATGATAAAGAAACAGCAATAGCCCACTTTAAACAGGTGCCGCAAGGTTCAAAATTTTATCAAAATTCGGTAATCCAGATTTCTTTTCTATATCAGGAGCTGGGAAAAATAAGGGAAGCCATTAATTTGTTGGAAAATCTAATAAAAAATGATCCTGACAAACCGGAACTAATGCTTTATCTTGCTTCGTTTTATGAAGAGAATGAAGAGTTCTATAAGGCTGAAAAAGTTCTTAAGAAAGCAATCGAAATTGATCCGGAGAATATTGAACTCCATTTCCGCCTCGGAGTTGTTTATGACAAGTGGGATAAAAAAGACGCTGCAATAGAATCGATGAAGACAGTTATAAGCCTTGAGCCTCATAATGCAAATGCTTTGAATTACGTAGGTTATATCTATGCAGAGCTTGGGATAAATCTTGATGAAGCCGAACGTCTTATAAAAGAAGCATTAAAGCATATGCCTGATGATGGTTATATTACTGACAGCCTGGGATGGATATATTACAAAAAAGGACGTTTTAAAGATGCGCTTAAACTTCTGAAAAAGGCGGTAGATTTGGCTCCTGATGATCCAATTATTTTGGAACATCTGGGCGATGTTTATTTAAAAATGACTAATAAAAAAAAGGCTCTTATGTTTTACGAACGTTCTCTATTGAAAAGAGAAAAGGATAGGGCGGATATTGAGAAAAAGATTCAGGATCTGAAGTGACGGCTTCGTAAAAAGCTATTAGCCATTAGCCATTAGCGGTTAGCGGTTAGCTCAATGCTAACTGCTAAAAAACGGTGTTTTGAGTTTTCGTCTAACCACTAAGTTACACGAGTTTATCGAGTGAAACACGTAACCATATTACTTATCGCTGTTTTTTTTTCCGCATGTTCTTCTTTTACGGGAAGAATTGTTGAGGAGCCTCCTGAATTATTAGACAAAGCTGCTATAATTGAAGTTAATAATCTTATTTCAACCATTAGACTTAAAAACAGAAACCTTAAAACATTTAAAGGCATTGGCAAAATAACATTTTGGGAAGAAGATAAAAAAAGTATTGCTTCAGGCATTGCATGGGTTGGGTCTGACCCCGACATGATACGAATAGCCATTTTGAACATTTCAGGCCAACCTTTATTAAGCCTCGCAAATGACGGGCAATGGTTTTATTTTTTATCCCATACTGATAATAACTTTTACAAGAAACGCTCTTCATATTCCAACCTGAAAAAAGCAATTCAAATACCTATAAAACCTGTTGAAATAGTATCATTACTCGCCGGCCGTATTCCGCTTTATGAATATCATGCAGCTAATATTATCAGAAATAAAGAGCAGGGATATGTAATTGTTTTAAAAAAAAGAAGTGGAAATGTGATTCAAAAAATTTATCTTAATGAAGATAAAAAAGATATCAAAAAGATTGAGTTATTTGATGGAAATGAAAAATTATTATATTTTGTAGTAATTGATAGCCTGCAAAAGATAAATAAATATCATGTTCCTTTGAAGCTAAGTGTATCAAGCGATAATGGCAATGGATTCAAGATTGATGTTTACAAATACTGGACAGATGTTTCTGTTAATACATCAATGTTTGTGCTTACAAAACAAAAAATTGATAATTGATAATTGATAATTTGTGGAATCGCTTCGCTCTGTCTTTTTGTTATAAAATTAATAGAATACCTTCAATTATCAACTATCAACTATCAACTATCAACTATCAATTTTACCTATGACTGATTCAAAAAAAGTTATTGCCATAGAGGCACGTCTTAGAAATTGCAGGAATGTAATTACTTTGGGAGTTCGACCAAATTTTTCTGATTACAGCTCTCAAGAGGCGGATTTAATTAGAAGCGCAAAAAAAATATATTACCCGACAACTTTTTATGCAGATCTGTTTGATGCAATGGGAAAAAGCACTTTCCCAAGTTATCACACATACAAGTGTGTTCAGGACAAGATTAAACAGACAGCGTTGTTTGATCTGCTGGAGATATCTCATCCCAAAACGCGGGTATTTTACGGAAAGCGTCAGAAACCCACTATTACAGAATATTTTAAATTTCCTTTTATTGGTAAAGTAGCAAGAGGATCCGCCATGGGGAGAGGTGTTTACCTTATAAAAAATAAAGATGACCTTTTTGCCTACTTAAATATTGTTACTCCCGCTTACATTCAGGAATACATACCATCAGATCGCGATATAAGGGTGGTTGTTATTGGAAATAGAATAGTTCATGCTTACTGGCGGATAGCACCTCCTTCTGATTTCAGAAGTAATGTCTCAGTGGGAGGGAGTATTAGTTTAGACCCTGTTCCAGAGGAAGCCCTTGATCTTGCACTTCATACCGCGCAGAGCTGCAAATGGAATGATGTAGGCATTGATATCTGTATGTATAAAGACAAATATTATGTTCTTGAAGCAAATATGAAATATGGGAAGGAAGGCTTTCGAAGGGCAGGAATAGATTATATTAAACTCATGGAAGATATGATTGAAAATGAGGAGCTGTAATAAAAATGCTTTTGGATAATATAAAATTGGCTTTAAATCAGCGGGAAGCTGAGTCATTATCTCCTCTATCTGTTTTAAACTCCAAAGGCTTTCGTCGTTCACATGAAGAAAAGCTTAAATATGGATATCGTCAGGCCTTTTCTCTGGATGTCGATAGAATTCTTCATGCTCTTGCATATACAAGGTATATTGATAAAACCCAGGTGTTTTATCTTATTGAGAACGACCACATAACTCACAGAGTGCTGCACGTTCAGCTAGTATCCAAGATAGCCAGAACAATAGGTCGTTTTCTTGGATTAAATGAGGATCTTATTGAGGCAATATCTCTTGGACATGATATTGGGCATACTCCTTTCGGGCATGATGGTGAAAGGTTTTTGTCTGAGATATGCAAATCTTACGGCATTGGATATTTTTTACACAGCGTTCAGGGCGTGCAGTTTTTAGACAGGGTAGAACGAAAAGGAAAAGGATGGAATCTATGTCTTCAGACTCTGGATGGAATACTTTGTCATGATGGAGAGATACATAATGAAATGCTTAAGCCTGAGCGAAATAAAACCTTTAAAAAATTAGATGAAGAGATTGCAGCAAAAAAAACTGCGCCGGATATGCAACTGATTCCCATGACTCTTGAGGGCTGTGTTGTACGCATGGCAGATACCATCAGCTACGTTGGAAGAGACCTGGAAGACGCCATAAGATTGAAAGTAATTAAACGTTCCGATATCCCGGAGGATATTGTAAAAATCCTGGGAAATACGAACGGAACAATTGTATATAATCTTGTTACGGATATTATAGAAAACAGCTTTCAAAAATCATATACAGCATTTAGTCCTGAAATATCTGATGCCCTGAAAAGCCTGAAGGGTTTTAACCTCGAATATATATATATGAATTCAAAAATTAAAACCAACCTGGACAGAATAAAAGAACTTTTTGAAATGCTTTTTGAAAGATATCTTAATGATGTTGAAAACGAGAATCATTCGTCAGTGATTTTCACAAGATTTTTAGAAGATATGTCATACGATTATATTGAAAATCACAGCAAAGAAGAAATTGTAAGAGACTTTATTGCCGGTATGACGGATAAGTATTTCTTGAGACAGTGCCCAATTGAAATGAGACCGAAAATTCAAATAAAATAAAAACACATGGTTCAGAGGTTCACGGTTCAGGGTTCACGGTTGGTTGCCTTGATCTCTTCATCGCTCTCTAACCTTGAACCCTGAACCTTGAACCGTGAACCTTATATGTATAAAAATCGTACCTACCGCAATCTGGTAAAAAAAAATGATCTGGTCTCCTTTAATGTGGTCGTTAAAGAAACAGATTTGTTTATACATGCAGGGGAAATCCTTGCGGATAAAACAACGGAATTGGTTTTGAAATATAGAGGATATATTGAGAGTTATATTAACAGGTATCCTGAATTTGAAAAAACACTTAAACCGTGGCAAATTAACGGTCCTGCACCGGGCATAGTCAGAGATATGGTAAATGCCGGCAATAAAGCAGGTATTGGGCCGATGGCTGCGGTTGCCGGCGCAATTGCAGAATATGTTGGACTTGATCTTTTATCATCTTCTGATGAAGTTGTTGTAGAAAATGGAGGCGATATTTTTTTAAAGACTAATGAACCGGTTAAAATCGGTATTTTTGCAGGCAAATCTCCATTAAGCTTACGTATTGGATTTCGAATAGATTCAATAAAAAAACCTGTTGCTGTGTGTACATCATCAGGCACTGTCGGACATTCATTAAGCCTTGGCAATGCTGATGCTGTATGTGTATTATCAGAATCATGCCCTCTTGCCGATGCAGCGGCAACTTCAATAGGCAATCATATTAAATCAAAAGCTGATATCCCAAAGGCAATTGATGTTGGGAAAAATATTGAAGGGATTGATGGTGTTGCAATTATTATGGGTGACGAAATAGGCTTATGGGGAAATTTGGAACTAATAACTGTAAATAGTCGAGCAGTTAACCAATCGACCAAGGTCAAAGAGAAAAAAAGGTTGAGTTTCATAACGGAAAAGAGTAAAAAAACAGGTATCGGGAATCAGGCGTTGGGTGACAGCAAATGAAAACTGGTTTGAAAACTCAGAGATTAACCAGAGGCAGCGGACAATTAAATTTAAGAACGTCTGAAACTCGCGCATAAGTGAGCCTAAAGAAAAAAGAGTATTAATATCAGTTAGAAAAATAGAACGTTATGGCTTGAGTTTATCCTTTTAACAAAAATATATAAAAGTGCCTTTTTTTTCTTAATGCTCACTAATACGCTCAAACAGTCAGCCATTTTAAATTTAAATGCCCGCCACCTCTAATTGTTAACAAATTACTTTTGAGTTTTCAAATTTCTGATATAGACTTTCAGATAAAAAAATTTGTTTCTTTGAACATAAAGCTATACATTATGTTTTTAGATATAACTATTTGATATGACGGGAGAAACAATATGAGAAAGTTCAAGATTGGTTTCTGGGCAGTTATTTTTGGATTAATGGGAATAGTTATTTTTCAGAATCAGGATTTTTTTATGGCAAAACAAATTTTGAGCATAGATTTTATCTTTACAAAGTATGAGACACCTGAATTGCATAGAGCAATCCTTTTTGGTGGAATTTTTTTGACAGGATTTATTATCTCATATATATTTACGCTGATCGACAGGCTCAAATTCAGAAAAGTTGTAAAAAGCCTTGGAGCTGAAATAGATTCACAAAATGAAAATATAACATTACTTATCAATGAATTAGAATCAGTAAAAGGAGGTTCATCCGGCAATAACAAAGAAAAAGAGGAGAAAGAAGAAAAAGAAGAAGAAGAAGAAGAGCAAAAAAGTGCATGAATCTTTCTAAAGTAACTCCCATGATTAAGCAGTACTTATCCATCAAGGAAAAGTATGCTGATTCAATACTTTTTTATCGAATGGGAGATTTTTATGAAATGTTTTTTGAGGATGCAAAGACCGCATCCAAGATACTTGAGATAACTCTAACTTCAAGAAACAAGAAAGACGAGTATCCAATTCCAATGTGCGGCGTTCCTTTCCGTGCCGCACAAAATTATATTGCACGACTGATAGACAATGGCTGCAAAGTAGCAATATGTGAACAAGTTGAAGATCCAGCGGCATCAAAGGGGCTGGTAAAAAGAGATGTGGTCAGAGTTATCACCCCTGGGATGATTTTAGATGACGAATTATTAGACGAAAAATCAAATAATTATATTCTTGCTATAGCCTGCGACAATGCCATTGGCCTTTCATGTTTAGATATATCAACCGGAACTTTCAGGGTGTATGAATCTAAAGACTTTCATTCAGTTATAGATGAAGCCCTCCGCATATCCCCAAGCGAAATTCTACTTCCCAACTCAATAAAAAACGACCCCCTTTTTTTGCAGATCAATAATGCTTTATCAGAAAAATCTATAACCTTTTTAGATGACAAAGTTTTTGAGCATAGAATAGCCAGGGAACGGCTTATAAAACAATTTAAAACAGCTTCACTTGAAGGTTTTGGATGTGAAAAACTAAAGTCAGGTGTCAGTGCTGCCGGGGCACTTATATTTTATGTACTGGATACCCAGAAGCAGCAGCTTGATCATATTACCGGAATAGAAACATACAAATTAAGTAATTATCTTGTAGTTGATGACATTAGCTGCAGAAATCTTGAGCTTATAAAAAATATTCGTACTGGTTCAAAGCCCGGCACCCTTATCAATATAATTGACAGAACAATAACTTCCATGGGAGGCAGGCTGCTTAAAACATGGATAAGATACCCCCTGATTGACATACATAAGATAAAATTAAGACACGATGCTGTTGAAGAGGCAAAAGACAATATACAAGTACGCAAAAGACTGAGAGAGAGTTTAAAATCGGTTTATGACCTTGAACGTCTAAGCAGTAAGATATCTATGGGGCATTCAAATGCACGTGATCTTATTGCTTTAAAACAGTCAATTCAAAGTCTGCCGGATATCTGTTCGGCTCTTTCGCTTCTTCAATCAGAACTTTTTAAATTGACCTTAAACCCTGATCGGCTTTATGAGCTGGCAAATCTCATAGATAGTTCGATCCGGGAAGATGCGCCGCTTACGATCAATGAAGGCGGAATAATCAAGAAAGGTTATAATAAAGAATTAGACGATTTTATAAATCTCAGCCGGGAAGGCAAAGGCTGGCTTGCACGGTTAGAAGCTACTGAAAGAGATGCAACAGGAATAAACTCAATCAAGGTAAGATATAATAAAGTATTCGGATATTATATTGAAATCCCAAAAACTCACTCAGAGATTGTTCCAGCTAATTATGTACGCAAGCAGACTTTAGTAAATGCAGAACGTTACATTACCGACGAACTCAAAACATACGAAAAAAAAGTCTTAGATGCGGAAGAGCGAAGATCGGCGCTTGAATATGAAATATTTAATGAAATACGCGAACAGGTCATAATAAATAATAAAACCATCCAGAATACCGCACAATTTTTAGCCGGACTTGATTGTCTGCTTAATCTTGCTGAAATAGCAGATCAGAATGACTATAACAGGCCGCAGATCAATACTGATGGCCGTATTATAATTGAAGACGGGCGTCACCCCGTAGTGGAAAAAATGATAGCTGGCGAACGATTTGTGCCTAATTCCATCAATATCGATAATGATGAAAACCAGATAATCATTATTACCGGTCCCAACATGGCAGGCAAATCAACTGTTCTCAGGCAGGTGGCTCTTATAGTGCTTATGGCGCAGATGGGCTCATTTGTCCCCGCAGAAAAGGCCTCCATAAATGTAACAGATAGAATATTTACCCGTGTAGGAGCGCTTGACAATCTTTCTTCAGGGCAGAGCACTTTCATGGTAGAGATGGAGGAAACAGCCAATATCTTGAATAATGCAAATGAACAAAGTCTTGTTATCATGGATGAGATCGGCAGGGGTACAAGCACCTTTGACGGTTTAAGCATAGCCTGGGCAGTAGCTGAATACCTGCATGATTTAAATCAAAAAGGAGTTAAAACTCTATTTGCAACACATTACCATGAACTGACTGATCTGGCGCAAAAAAAACATAGAATAAAAAATTATAATATTGCAGTAAAGGAATGGAATGATGAAATAATTTTTTTGAGAAAGCTGGTTGAAGGTGGTACAAACCGAAGTTACGGTATTCAGGTCGCACGTCTTGCAGGTCTCCCAGAACATGTTATAAAGCGTGCGAAAAAAATTCTTTATAATATAGAGAACAGGGAAAACAAATTAAACGGCTTCTCTATCCGGCCCGACAGACGGCAGGCAAGTATTATGGGCGACCATGATAAACAACAGGTACAGCTTAATCTGTTTAGACAACCTGAAACTTTTATAATTGAAAAGCTGCAGCAGCTTGATATATCCAAAACAACTCCTATTGAAGCACTTAATTATCTGAATGAACTTAAGGAGAAACTGAAATAATTGATAATTGATAATCGATAATCGATAATCGAAGGTATTCTATTAATTTTATAACTAAAATACAGAGCGAAGCGATACCACAAATTATCAATTATCAATTATCAATTGCTCACTGTACTATTATGCTGAATAAAAAAAACATATTATTTTGTTTACTCATCTGCTGCTATGCTATTGCAGTCTTGTGGCCCTGCAAGTCATTTGCAATCACGGCAAAGGATAAATATTTTAAAGCCGAAACCTGTTATAAGAAACTTCGCAATAACTCAAAAAAATATAAATACAGAGATAACTGGCTGCGTTGCATCGAGAAGTTCCAGGCGGTTTACAAACATGATCCAAAAGGTTCATGGGCAGCAGCAGGTCTATATATGTCAGGGGAGCTTTATGGTAAACTATACAAAGTTTCATCAAGAGAGTCAGACAGAAAAGAAGCCATTGATATCTTTGAGCGCATAGTAAAGCAGTTTCCAAAAAGCAAATACAAGGGTAAAGCTATAAAAAAGATTCGTGTTTTTTCAAAAAAAGAAACAAAGAAAAGCTCAAAAAAAATAAAAGTATCTACTAAAAAGAAATCAGTTCCTGAGAAAATAAAAGTATCTACTAAAAAAAAGTCACTTTCTGAGAAAGAAAAGCTCAAAAAAAATATTAAGCCATCCAAAACAGATGAAATCGTTACTATAACCGGCCTCAGATACTGGTCCAATCCAAGCTATACTCGAATTGTTATCGATGCGGATAAAGATACAACATATAATCACAGACTGCTGAGAAAAGACCCATCAATTCAAAAACCTAAAAGACTTTATGTTGATTTGCAAAACAGCAGACTGGGAGATGGGATAAAAAAGACAATTCCCATAAATGACGATTTGCTGAGTGATGCAAGAGCCGGCCAGTTTACCGCAGATATGGTTCGAGTCGTAGTTGATATAAAGTCTTTTAAAACCTATAAAATTTTTTCTCTTAAAAACCCATTCAGAATTGTTATTGATGTCTGGGGAACGGAAGCAAAGAAAAAAACATCAGAGTTAAAGACCGCTGAGAAGGACAAAAAGTTTACATCAAGCGCTTTGGCAAAACAGCTCGCCCTTGGAGTTAACTGCATAGTTATAGATCCAGGTCATGGCGGGCGTGATTTTGGTGCATCAGGATATCTTAAAGGCGTTTTTGAAAAAGATGTTGTTCTTAAGATAGCCAAGATGCTTGCAAAAAAGATTCGTGAAGAGGTGCAATGTGAAGTGTTTCTTACCAGAAGTCGTGACCGGTATTTAACTTTGGAAGAAAGAACAGCTATTGCAAATACAAAAAATGCAGACCTTTTTATATCAATACACACAAATGCTGCAAAAAACAGGAAGGCATTTGGAATTGAGACTTATTTTCTTAACCTTGCCACAGATAATGAATCCATTTTAGTTGCTGCACGTGAAAATGCCACATCTACAAAAAATATAAGCGATCTTCAGACAATCTTAAGTGACCTCATGCAGAATGCAAAAATAAATGAGTCCAGCCGTCTTGCCGGCTATGTTCAGACAGCTTTGTGCAACTGCCTAAAAAAGAATAAATATAGCAGAATAAATAATAAAGGAGTTAAGCAGGCTCCGTTTTATGTTCTTCTCGGAGCTCAGATGCCTGCTATCCTGATAGAAACCTCATTTATAAGTAATCCAAAAGAATGTAAAAGATTAATAAATTCAAAATATCAGGAACGATTGTGTGAAGCCATAGTCAATGGGATTAAAAAGTATATTAAGGAAACAAATCCAACTGCCTTTTTAAGAAATCTTCAACAAAAAGGATGACGGATCTGGCATCCTTATTTCCATAGGTGTCTGGTTTTTTCTACCCAAAAAATGGAAATTCCTATACTATCAAGTTTATAGCTCAGGATGAATCAGCCGCCCAAGCACTTCAAGACCATCCACCAGGCGGGGAGTGGGACGGTCAAAAAGATTGGAATCCACGAGAAAAATACGCCGGTTTTTTATGGCGGGCATTTCAGTCCATCTGCTCCACTCGATCTTTACGCGCTCAAACACCTCGCCCCTTGCCATGGAAGTTATAATAAAAACCTCAGGAGCAAGAGATAGCACCTGTTCCCGGCTAAACCTGGGATAGGGGATGGGACCTTTAGTAAGATTATCACCTCCTGCGAGAACTATTAGTTCGTGTATAAATGTATTTGTTCCCACAGAAACTATAGGTGAAATACCAATCTGAAAAAAAACACCGGGACGATGAGAATTTTTTTCTACCGCTGACTTTACCCTGTTAATACGCAAACGCATATTATTGACCAGGTTTTCTGCATTTTCCGTGGCATTAAGCAAATCACCTATTTCAATAATTGTTTCCGTCACTGCTTCCAGATTCCTTGGATCAACCACATAAACCGGAACCTCCAAAGACTCCAGCCGCACAACTGTTTGCCTTGGATTTCCATCTTTTATTGCGATACACAGATCCGGTTTTAAAGCTACAATTCTTTCAAGATCAAGTTGAACATAAGAACCGACCTTGGGAAGACTGTTTGCCTCAGGAGGAAAGTCGCTGAAACGAGTCGCCCCCTTCAGGCGGTGTTCCTGTCCCAGAGCAAAAATAATTTCAGTAATACTCGGAGCCAGGGAAACCACACGCTGCGGATCATCAGACAGGATAACCTGGCGCCCCAACTGGTCGGTTACCTGCTTTGCCCAGGCTGGTGAGAAAGTTACAGCGACGACCATAAGGAAAACAATCAATTTCAAAATTGTTCCACAGAGCTTAATCACATAGCTAATCCTCTTTATAGCCCAGCAGTTCGTATATTTTCATACCCCTGAATGTGGTATCAATATCACGCAGTTCCAGGTGGGACCGTGCGGAATGGCAGGTTTTCTCACTGATTAAAATACTGTTCGAAATGGATTTGGTAAGCTCCTGAAGCTTAAATACATCATTTACAGAATCGCCGATAACCGTATAATCCATTTTCATCTCAAAGCCGAAGCTGCCTACAACAACCTCACCCGTATGAACGCTAATACCTATATTTATGGAAACGCCAAATTCCCTGGCAAAATAATCATTTAGAGTTGCAAGCGAGTTCTTCATTTCAAGCGCCGCCTGCACAGCATTATCCGCATCCATTATGCTTGAAACAGGCGCTCCAAAAAGCGCCAGCAACCCATCACCCAGATATTTGTCAACAATACCGTGGTGTTTGAACACTATGCCTCCCATAACGGAAAAGAAATAATTAAGCAGAGGAACCGTTTTCTGAGGGCCGATTTTTCTTGAAATCCTTGAAAATTCCCTGATATCAATATTCAGCAGGGTAAGAGTCTTTACCTCCTCAAGCATTTCCCCTCCTGTTTCCGTGCCATAGACAATCTTATCAACTATTTCCTTGGGTACGAATTTCTGAAACACGCTCCTTATTCCGCGCTCATGTTCGGCCATTGAAACTGTTTCCTTGTAAAGACGGGCATTTTCAATGGCAATGCTTACCGATGATGCTATTGACTTTAGGAGGTCTTCATCGTTGTGGCTAAAATCGCCTTTTATTCTATTGAGCACCTCAAGAACCCCAATCACCTTTCCCTGAGAAATCATCGGCACACACAATGCCGACAATGTCTTAAAGCCTGTAATATTATCTATTTCAGAATAAAAATGCGGTGACTTTTGTGCATTATTTATAATGATGGATTCTCCCTGTGCCGCCGCATAACCGGCGATTCCCTGACCCATTTTAAGCCGCAGGTCTTTCAAATTTTTCAGAAATTCAAGTTCGATATTAAATGCAACAGCAAACTCAAGCTCGTTTCCATCTACAAGAAAAAGGGAGCCTGCTTCCACGTTCATAACTTCCCGAATCATATCCATTGTATATTTAAGGACCTTATTCATATCAAAGGTCGATGAAGCAAGGGCGCTTCCGATCTGTTTTATTGAATCCAGCTCCTTGCTGCGTTTGACAATGGATTCAGACAGCATATTACGTTCTATGGAAATAGAAAGCACGCCTGCCACCCATTCAATTAGCTCCTGAGAATTATAAAAGTCTTTTGCATGACTTGAAGATAGCGCAAATATCCCTTTAACGACCCCTCTCATTTTCATGGGGGCAAGACAGCATGATTTGCTTCCCTGGTTTACAAATAATTCCTTTGCGCACTCGCTGGTAAGTACGTCAGTATCATCCACAATCAGAATGGATTCCTGTTTAAGCACCCTGTCAATTATACCGCCCTGATCAATGGAATATTGAGTGCCCTTTGAAATGCTTGTCTGCTCATTGGCCAGCAACTCAAAAATCGTAATATAATCAGAATGTTCAACCAAGGTCATAACCATGGCAAGATTAAAAGGAACTATGGCATGAATTTCATTCAAAACAGCATGTAAAAGTTCGATGTCTCTGAAACTTGAGTTTATTATCTTGAAAATTTTCTCAACTGTCTTCAGGACGAGCTCTCCCTTTTCATTATCCTTTAAAAGACGGAGGTTCTCGTATGTGAAAGCAGCATTGCTCAAAAGAGGTGTTAGAACATCCACTTCCTCATGTGAATAAATTTTATCACCATTTCTACGCGAAATGGTAAGCACTCCAACAACATCTTTGCTGGTCTTGATCGGCATGCAAACAAAGGATTTCGAGCAATATAGAGGACGGTTCGCCCTTCCGAACCGTGTATCCTTTTCAATATCTTCTACCACAATAGGCGATTTATTGATTACAGCATACTTGGCGATGCTTGTATTAAAATCTATCCTGTCATCTATCTTGACGTATTCCCCTGCTCCAATGGTTGCCTTAACAATAAACAAGTTGCGATCACGATCTGTAATCATGACTGAACCAACGTCTGAATCAGTTAATGTCAAGGAACGCTCCAGAGTAATGTAAAGAATTTCAGTTGAATCAAATGTAACATAGCAAAGCTCGGAAAGCTCCTTTAGTACTGACATTTCAGAAGACTTTTTTTGAAGCTGCTGGAAAGTTTTGCTGAATTGATCCTCGATTGCGCCAAAAGATTGGACAAGGCTGTGTATTTCATCCGTGTCCGTCTGTAAATTTCCTCCAAATTGTTCAGCGTTTTTCTGAGAAATATCTTTGGATATACCCACTATATCTTCAAATAACTTCCTTAGCATGGTATATCCTAACAATGAAAAAACAAGAACACCCAGAAAAAACAGCAAAATATATTGGTCATTCATTAAGTTATATTTGATTCCAAATACAAGAAATCCCAGTACAGGGAACAGAAAAAAAAGGCTGAATATTATAGTGAGCTTATAATGAAGATTTTTTCCTTTAAGGGAACTATCCCAAAACCACTTTTTAAAGTTCATGTTACAATCCTCTTATGAGGTTAATAGAAACCTTTTTCAAATGTCTCTAATAATGAAAGTCCATTATCTTAATGACTGCGCTTTGCTCTTTATTTTCTTCCAGTCAAATTTTTTAGCCAGACCAAGGGCCTCTCCCTCTGAAATCCCTGCATATGACAGGCTGAAAAAAGCGCCCCCGGCCTGTTCATGTGTCAAAAAAACAGTAACCACCCCTGAATTTGCATGGTGGCAATCATGTATTTATAGTAAGGGGTGCAATACAAAAAAGTTATATCATTGATGATAATATTTTTAGCCATTGAACATACTGATTAAATGTCGAACAGGGAATGTCAAATTACGAAGGAAGGTAGTTAATAATTTCATTTTGCACATTGAATAATCCAAAATAATTTTAAAAAATATTCACACTTCGACATTCGATATTCAATTGGTAGTTCTTGGCGCCGAAATGGTCACGTTTTGTTCTATGTCACTTTTTTGTATTGCACCCCAATATATGTTTTGTTTAAAAAGGTATACACGAAAAGAAAAAACCGGAAATAAAAAAGGCACTTATATCGTTTTTTATAAGCGCCTGTTTTTTTGGTGCCTGGGACGAGAATCGAACTCGTACAGAGACTTAGCTCCGAGGGATTTTAAGTCCCTTGCGTCTACCAATTCCGCCACCCAGGCACAGGCTTTGCGTCTATTTTGTTTATAAGCAGCGATTAGTGTAATAATTGAAAGCCAGAAAAAATGCAAGAAGGAATAAAAAAAAGCCCGCTCAATACTTTTTTACCCTTTACATACCTCAAGCTCACGTCTATCAGTTTAATAAGTTTGTAAATTTCTGAATATGAGCCCTTACCCCTTGTCAAATCATATGGCATCTGATAATTATTCATCATGCAAAAGGTGTCAGATAATCAGTTTATAATTCTTGCTTCCAAATCCCCTAGACGAAAATATCTGTTAAAGCAGGCAGGACTTTCTTTCACCGTTATTCCCAGCAGTATCGATGAAAACGCTATTCCCATATCACAACCTGAAATTTATGTAAAAACTCTGGCTGAAGCAAAGGCAAATGACATATCAAAAAAATATCCTGAAAGCTGGGTTATCGGAGCTGATACCGTTGTCCTGATAGACAGTATTATACTTGGCAAACCATCTTCAAAAACCGAAGCCCGTGCTATGTTGAAGCAACTCAGCGGGAAGATACATCAAGTTCTTACAGGTTACTCAATATGTTGTAAAGCCAGGAATAGATTTTTTTCAGAAACCATAATAACTGAAGTGCTTTTCAAGAACCTGACTGATGATGAAATAGAATGGTACATTAATACGGACGAGCCCTTTGACAAAGCAGGTGCATATGCCATTCAGGGACTTGGCACCTTTCTTGTAAAAAGGATAAATGGCTCCTATACAAATGTAGTAGGTCTTCCTGTTTGCGAAGTCATAGAATTTTTTATAAAAGAACGTGTAATGGGGTTAATAAATAGAAACCATGGAATCTGAAGCTCTTAAAAAAAGACTAAGTAATGTTAAAGAACGTATCAAAAAGGCAGCCATTGATTGCGGCAGAGATCCTGATACTGTTCGCCTTGTGGCTGTGAGTAAAACCATGCCGAAAGACACGGTCAGAGAAGCAATAAAAGCAGGCGCTGATATTCTTGGAGAAAATTATATTCAGGAAGCCGGAGATAAAATCAATGCGCTGTCATCTTATCCTGTTTCATGGCATTTTATAGGACACCTTCAGAGTAACAAAGCAAAATACGCTGTCAAACTTTTTGATATGATTCACACTGTAGATTCATTAAAACTTGCTAAAGAATTAAATAAACAGGCAAAAAAAATAAACAAAATCCAAAAAATTCTGATCCAGGTAAATATAAGTATGGAATCAACAAAATCAGGTGTTCATGAAGAGGATGCGCAAAAGCTGATAAAAGAGATTAGTTTATTTGAAAATCTATCCATAAATGGCCTTATGACAATGCCGCCCTTTTTCAATAATCCTGAAAAAGCCATGCCATATTTTTCAACTCTGAGGGAGCTGCGAGATAAAATCAGGAATGAAGCAATAAAAAATGTCAAAATGCAGGAATTATCCATGGGTATGACAGGTGATTTTGAAGTCGCAATAAAGGAAGGAGCAACCCTTGTCCGCATTGGAACTGCGATTTTTGGAGAAAGAAATTGAAAATTCTGCTGCACATATGCTGCGCACCATGTTCAATATACCCCGTAAAAACTCTACGCAACGATGGCTATAATGTAATGGGTTTTTTTTACAGACATAATATACATCCTTACACTGAGTGTCTAAAAAGGCAGGAAAACCTTGAACATTATGCAAATATTATTAATCTAAAGGTCATTTATCAGGAAGGCTATGATCTGGAAGGTTTTCTTCAAAACACGGTTTTCAGAGAATCAAATCGCTGTTTATACTGCTATCACGACCGGCTGAGGTCAACAGCTCTGACAGCAAAACATGGAAAGTTTGATTGTTTCTCCTCTACTCTTTTGTACAGCAAATTCCAGAAGCATAATATAATAAAATCAATAGGAGAATCTATTGGAAAATCCGTTGGCATTCCATTTTACTACCAGGATTTTCGTTCCGGCTGGAAGGAAGGAATAGAAGAATCTAAACGCCTTGAATTGTATCGCCAGCAATACTGCGGCTGTATTTACAGCGAAAAAGAAAGATATATTGCAACTACTCGGGTTCACGGTTAACAGTTCACAGTTAACGGTTGATCAAAACATAAAGTAACTACTCAGGCGTTTAGGCTGAAGGCTATAGGCTGAAGGAAACAGATAATTTCTGAACGTTATTTTCTATGTTTAGGACAAAATTTCTGGCCGCTTTAATAACATATTGGCTTATGGGAGTCTTTTCCCTAAAAGCCTTCTACCTTCTACCTTCAGCCTTCTACCTAAACCCCTGAGTAGTTGCCATGCTTCACTCATTGCATAGTTCATTGGAAAACTGTGAACTGTGAACCGCGAACCCAACAACCTGGTGATTAATGCGCGATTTTTTAATCAGACCCATAAGGTACCAGGCAGTGGCCAAGTATCTGAGCAAGATACTGATTATCCTTGCAGTCCTGCAACTGGCGCCGATAGCTGTTTCCATTATCTATCAGGAATTCTCTCTAACCGTTATATACATCATAGTAACCCCTTTTATATTTATCATTGGCTATTTCGGGGATAAAAAACTTCCCGAAGTTGACCTGGACATTAAAGAAGCACTGGTATTAGCCAGTTTTATCTATTTTATTCTATCCTTAATAATGGCCACGGTCTGGACGTTTGACGGTCTTCCCTTCCTGGATGCCTTGTTTGAAGCTATGTCCGCTGCTACAACCACCGGACTCAGCACTCTGCCCATAGAGAGTTTGTCACGAACCACGCTCTTTACTCGATCATTCGTGCAGTGGATCGGCGGCCTCAGCATTGTAGTATTGACTATTTCAGTACTGATAGGGCCGGGGACAACGGCTTATCGGCTATTTACAGTATCCATAGGGGAAACCAAAGTTTCTCCCAGCGCCATCAAAGCAACAAAGATACTATGGCAGGCCTACGCCATTATTACGGCTGCCTGTATGCTGGCTTTTTATTTGAGTGGGATGGATTTATTTCAGGCGATCTGTCAGGCAATGGCAACCATATCTACGGGTGGATTTGGTACTGAAAAACAAAGCTTTGCTGCCTTTTCGTCTGCGGCCATAATCTTTTGTTCTCTATTTATGGTCATTGGTGCCACCAATCTAAACATGTTTCATCCGCTCAATAAAGTCCATTTGAACGTATTCAAGGATACACAGTGGCGCGTCCTTATCCTTTGCATTGCAGTTCTTATGTTTATTTTTTTCCTGGGCATGATTGAAACCTGTTCGTGGAAAGAAGCAATCTATAAATCCTTTTTTCAGACCGTGTCAGCCCAATCTACGAGCGGATTCTCTACCATGGATTTTGCTCAAGCCCCGGCGCTTTCAAAGCTTTCAGCTATATTTTCCATGTTTATAGGCGGTTCTATCGGCTCAACAGCCGGGGGGATAAAAATCTATCGGCTGCTTATATTTATAAAGCTTTTACATATCCTGGTTATCCGTATTCTTCAGCCCAAAGAAGTGATTACGCATTTGCGGGTCAATAATATTGCTTTAAGCCGTGAAGATATTGAAGCAGCTATTGTATCCATCACTTTATTTTTCTTAACAGTATTGATCTCAGTGACCTTCTTTGTAGCGGCCGGTTATAATTTTCTGGATTCGCTTTTTGAGGTGGTTTCAGCTACCGGAACAGTAGGTCTTTCCACGGGCATCTGCGGCCCGGATCTTTCCGAACATTTGAAAATGATTCTTTTCTTTGATATGTGGATGGGGCGGCTCGAAATATTTCCTTTTCTTATTCTTATCTATCCCCACACCTGGGTGAAACGGAGGATGTAATGAGGGCAATTGTTATTGGCGCCGGCAACATAGGTATTATGGTGGTAAAACGCCTTATTAAATGGAAGGATGAGGTAATCCTTATTGAAAAGGATAAGGATATAGCCGAGATGCTGGCAGACGAACTCGATTGTACAGTAATAAATGGCGATGGTTCAGACCCGGAAACACTGAAGAAGGCCCAGGTAGATGAAGCAGACGTCATAATAGCTCTAACGGGTAATGATCAAAACAATATCATCATTGGATTAATGGCCAGAACATTCGCCGATATCAAAACCCTGATTAAGATAAGCAGGCCTGACTTTATCCCGATCAGCAAAAAGCTGGGATTTGACAATATCATCACGCCGTCAGTAACTGCCAGCGTGCAGGCCAGTTACCTTACGCGGGGGCTGAATCTGTTGGAACTCGTTAATATGGTGCCCAGAAAAGCGCGGTTCTACCATTTTTCAGCCAGTGAAACCCTTCACAGAAAAAAGATTGTAGATCTTGCTTTCCCTAAAGATGCCTTGCTTTTTGCCATCTACCGCCAGAAAGACTTCCTTATTCCCAAGGGTGATGTCGAGATTCATAAGGATGACGAATTAGTCTTTATTCTTAAAGAAACAGCCATTGACGAGCTTAAGAATGCGCTGGGAGTGCGATGAAATTGTGATATGCAAATGCAATCTGCATGAGAATTGTCTGATTCATGAGTTGCGCAGTTGGCAAGGTATATGCTTTGTTAGGAAAGCATTTTTCACATCTTAAGATAGCCTCAACCAAGCAAACTTTCAGTATCTTTCTTTTGACTCACAAATCCATCGTTACCCAATCGATTACTTATGCGTTAGAAACTTCTTAATACCTTTCACCCTCTATCTAATACCAAAGCATTAGATAGCCTGACCTAAAAAATCATACTAAAATCATACCTTTTTCGTATTTACACCTTTATGATTTGATAATATTCAACTAAAAAAAGGGGATATTTTTTTAATCTGCAGAAATTTAATCTGCAGAAATTTAATCTGCAGAAATTTAATCTGCAGAAACTTAAAATTCGTAAAGAAGAGGAGGTATAAAATGATGCGAAGATTTATTTTATGTAGCTTTTTTTTATCCGTGATTTGTTTTACGTTGACAGGAGGGGCATCGGCTAGCACAGTAGAATTTGATGGAATTTATGATCCCTCAAATTGGACCCTAACCAATACGAATTCCGACGGATCTGTCAATACGACTGGAGCACCAAGCTCTATTTCTATAACAGGCGGCGATAACTATAATGAGGAGTCGAATCCGGGCGACACGGATTTCACTATTACTTCACCACTTGATGGAAATGTGAGTTTTGACTGGGATTACAGTTCATTAAATGCCAGCCCAGACTGGGATCCATTCGGTTATTTGCTCAATGGAACTTTTTATCAGTTAACCAAAGATGATGGTTCAGTAAATCAATCAGAGAGCACATCTTTTTCTGTGTCTTCTGGTGACATTTTTGGTTTTAGGGCACACACGGTTGACAATGCGCTTGGGAGTGCGACAACTACAATTTCTAATTTCAGCGCGCCGGTGCCTTTGCCCTCGGCCATTCTCCTTTTAGGTTCCGGGTTAGTAGGACTTGCCGGATTCAGGAAAAAGTTTAAGAAATAAAGATTAAAAACCATTTGAAGATAGAGAAGGCAGAGTCATTTGGCTCTGCCTTTTTAAGTTTAAATATCTGCTATAAATCAAACATTCAGCCTTATTCACAGACAGTTGCGATATTGATATGAAATCAATACCTGAAACAGCTTGATATAAGTAAAAAGTAGCCGTTCACGGCTTGAAACTTGAAATTGGAAAGTAGAAATTAGGGAGAGATGAAACGAGTTTACGAGTTGGATATTTACAAACTGGCAAAATACAAAGCAATCGTTAAAAAACTCGGCCCAAAATTGAATGCATTCATCAACAGCACAAAAGCATGAAGGCCGAATTTCCAATTTCCAATTTCTATTTTCTAATTTCAACGTTCCGTGAACGCTTACAGTAAAAGAAAGCCCCGTTTAATGAGTGCTTATATAATGTCGAACAGCGTTAAAAGTGCCGCTGCCGATCCCTTCCACTTTTTTTATATCTTCAATGGATTCAAACAGGCCATGCATGTTTCTATATTCCACGATCTTTACAGCAATTACCGGTCCGATATTTGGAAGAATTACAAGTTCGGTGAGCCCTGCCCTGTTGATGTCAACAGTTCCCTGCAATCCCTTTTTCATGATCTTTCTTATGAACTTGTCGTAGTGATTCTCCAAATGCTTTTTTGCAGCATTACTGTTCTTTAGATCAAGCCACGTTTCCCTCTCCAGGGTTCCAAGCACGTATATCAATTGCTCTTCATCGAGCTTACCGTTCAGATCGCGATGGGGACAGTGGCGCAGCCTCTTTCCCGCCTCGCCTGATTCAACAATTGCAAAAGAAGAATCCGGAAGAAGGCGTATTGTCAGGTCAGGCCATCCCTGGCAGATGCCTGAGCCATTACCACATAGGAACAAAGCAACTACACCAAAGAAAATTACACAAAAAGTTGAAAACTTCTTTCTCTGTTTCATTTAGATCCTCCTTATGTTAGATAACATCAAAATAGTAACAATTTAGCCTTTTGAAAAAGAATCTGACAGGATAACAGGATAAACAAGATTTGTAAGCGTTCACGGAACATTGAAATTAGAAATTAGAAATTAGAAATTTGGCCCTCATGCTTTTGTACTTCCCAATTTCCAATTTCAAGTTTCAAGCCGTGAACGGCTACAATAATTTAAATCATGAATATCTTGTAAATCCTGTCCAAAAAAATAATATTTAAAAGCGCTAAAGTGTTACTAAAATATAATACTGATGGGTTGGTGTCAAGTTTAAGGGGAACAAAATAACCGGTGTTTGTTAATTTTATATATTTTATAATAGTTCTTTTAATATATACCACATACCTGCCTCCTGATGAACCGAACCTTGCCCCACTTAAAACCTCCATTCTCTTTCTTGGCTTGATTATAGTCTTTGCATATTTTACCCATATGCAGTTTCATAAACTTGAAAAACGAATCACAAAAGACAATATTTTACGCGTTGACCATAAAATAAATGCAATAATAACTCAGCAGTCTGTTATGGCAATAGTACTTTTTGCCGTAGATATTTATGGACTAAGCCTTACTTTTTTTTTTAAAAACATACCTTTATTTACCGTTATTCCCACCTTACAGGCATTGGTTTTTATCGGTCTTTTTGTGTTTTATCTCGCTATTATCTGGGCTTGTGCCTACGGGCCATATAAAAGGCTTTACATAACCGACCTGTCAAGGCGTTCTTATGTTTTGTCTAATATTTCATTTTCTATTCCCGTTCTTTTTCCATGGTTTCTGCTGTCAGGAATTGCCGACATTATAAATGCACTTCCATTTGAACTGCCGAAACGTTTTCTTTCCACTCCGGAAGGACAGGTAATCTATTTTCTTTTCTTCCTCTCCACAGTTGTAATAATCGGCCCTGCAATGATTCAGAAGTTCTGGAGGTGCAAACCACTTGAATCCGGTTATGTGAGAAGCAGAATCGAAAAACTTTGCAGAAGGGCTGGATTAGAATACTCCAACATTCTTTACTGGCCTATATTCGGCGGTAGAATGATTACAGCAGGCATCATGGGCCTGATTAAAAAATTCCGATATATTCTTATTACAAAAGCTCTGGTTCGCCACCTTGAACCAGAAGAAATGGATGCTGTAATTGCGCATGAAATAGGACACATCAAAAAAAAACATCTGCACTTTTATCTGGTGTTTTTTATTGGCTACATATTTCTTGCTTATACTAGTTTTGATCTTCTTGTTTATTTCATTATCTATACTGATCCGGTGTACAGATTAATAAGCAGTTCGGGTATTAACCACGATACAATAATCTCGGCTGTTTTCAGCCTGATTATAATCATTATATTTTTTATCTACTTCCGCTATATCTTCGGATATTTCATGCGAAACTTTGAACGTCAGGCAGACACATATGTATATGCTCTTTTCCCCAGCGCAAAACCGCTGATATCTACATTCAAAAAGATAGTAGCAACGACCGGGCAACCGCCGGACAAACCAAACTGGCATCATTTCAGCATTAAAGAACGAATTGAATATCTCAATTTGTGTGAACAAGACAAGATCTATATAATTAGACAGGACCGAAAAATAAAAAAAAGCATTGCCGCATATCTTGCAGCAATAGTCATAATAGGAGGTATTGGATATAACCTAAATTATGGTGAAACCGGAAAAAAGTTAAGCAAACATTTCATCGAAAAGATACTGTTAAGAGAGATTAACAAGACACCAGACAACCCGTACCTTTACAGAGATCTGGGAGATCTTTATTACAATATCAATAATTATACCGAAACGATCAGAGCATATGAAAAATCAATAGATCTTAAACCAGACAACCCGCATGTTTTAAACAATCTTGCATGGCTTTATGCCACATGTGATGATAAAAACCTGCGGAACCCTGAACGCGCTTTGAATCTTGCATTAAAGGCTGCGAATCTTGAAGAATCTCCACACATATTGGACACTCTCGCGGAATGTTATTATATAAACGGCCGGTTGGAAGAAGCTGTCTCAACTGAATCATATGCTCTCAGGATAGCTAAAAAAGAACGTTCATATTTTGAAAATCAGTTAAAAAAATTTATGACAGCCGCTAAGGTTTTATCAAATGAAAAATGACGAAAAAAAAAAGAATCTTCGAATAAATACACAACGCTTCAGTGTTTCAATATCCGAAGTTGTTTATAAGAAATTTAAAGAAAAGCTGAAACAAGAAGGATTGCAATTAACAAGAGTACTTAGCCAGTTTATTGCCAACTATGTGCTTTATTTAGACAGAAGCTTTGTAAAAAATAACCAAAGATCACAAGAAAAGAAAAAAGGAGTACTTATTCCCGTGACAAATGAACAGTATTGTAAATTTGCTGAAAAAGTATCAAAAGAAAATATTGACGTGTCAAGATTGATTGAACAATTTATGGAGAACTATATTGATTTTTTTGATAAAAAGAAGAAATAAATCATGAACATTTTTTCGCTCAATAATTCATTAAGTATGGCTATCAATTCCCTGGATAAGAACTTGCGCGACATTCTTATTTTCAGGTATGGCATTGGAGGAAAACGTTGTTTTTCACCGGAAGAGACTGCTAACAGCTTAAATATATCAATAAAAAAAGTCCATATTCTTGAAAAAAAAGCCATCAGAAAATTAAGGAATCCGCTTGTTTTCAAGCAGGTTGTAAAAGATCTTGAATCAATGCACAGTATTATATGGACGACCCTATCAGAGGCTGTATCGTTTGCCGGTGAAATAGTTTATAAGTCAGAATCACTTGAGCAAACATTTGATAAACTCCAGGGTGAAATACTCTTAGGCATCAAATGTCAGTATGATACACCGAACGTGTGGCTTTCGGAAAATGCGTATGAGCTTCCACTTGCCTGGTTTCGCAGCGAATATCCTGAAAAGATCGTCCTTGCAGCCGTCAACGAAACGAAAAATATTTTAAAAAAAATTAGCCTGCCTGTTACAATTCAATTTCTTCTCAAAACCCTTAATATCGACGATGAACTTATGAAACTGGTCATTTCTCTGGTTGATCCAAACTTGAAGTTTTACAGAGAATATACAGCAAAACGACCACTTTCCACGATGCAACTCAGAACTATCCGCATTCATTTGATATTGTTTCATAAATACCTTAGCAATCAAACTCAATGTCACCAAATAATAAAAGACTACAACTCACTATATACTGATGATCATCTTGTTCCGGAAACGGCTGGAAAAGTTATGCTTGCAAATCCTCATCTGTTTTGCGGATCAAAAGATAAAGGATGGAAGTGTATTGAACAGGCAGCAAATGTTTTAACGCAAGAAATTGTAAACAAAAAAACAAGTGGAAAAAATCCGAAAGATGAAAAACCTTGTTATTTTTTTGAGCGTCCATGGTCTGAAACAACTGCCATAGACATAGTTAAGGAAATTCTGGAAGAAAAAAAGATTTGCCATCTTTCTGATATCAGCAAAGCATTTATGAAAAGAGTTGGTCATAGATATGTTGTGGTAAGTGTCAGCGCAGCTTTGAGGAGAGAAGACAATTTCAAGGTCATGGCTCCTGGAGTTTATGCTCTTTATGATTGCGATTGCAAACCCGACGACTTAAATGAGTTATATAAGGTGCTTTTAAATAATAGAGACTGTTATGCTTATATTATCGAACGATATGCAGGAGCGCCCATGAATATCTATCCGCTGTGGACACCATACATGGAACGGATGTGGTGCATATGGGCAAAAAAACATGCCAACTATAAAACCTATCAATCGCTTTTATACATAGCAGATCCCAGCCTGTGGGCAACAGGCGAAAACCTTGAAAAATGGAATGAAGAAAAAAAATGGAACGGATGTTATTACTTTGAATCTGATCTGAGCTATCCTGTATGGGAAACAATACCTCCGCTTCAAGACATTTTTACCATAGTGACAGATTCAAAACTCAAAGGATACATTAATTGGAAAAATGCAAACCGTTCTATAAACGTATTATCTAATCGCAATAAATCAGCCTCAATTTTGTTCATTTTAATCGTATTAGAAGTTATTATACCTGCAGAACACTGGCAAAAACTCCACTATTTTGGGCCTAAATTAGATGATTTTATTTCCAGACTTATAGATGAAATCCGCAAAAAAGGCTTTGTTCACTGGGAAGATAATGCAGGCCTTTATCTGAAACGCCTGATATGTGATAAAAAAATAAAAAAAGATATGGGGTGGGTTACGGTAAATGACTACAAAAAGCTTGTAAGAATTTTAAATAAAGAGCCAGTCAATCAGCAAAACCTTGAGGATATTGATAACGCTCCTAAACAACTGGAACTTCCTTTCCATAATATATAATATATTTCCCTGTTTCCAGAATCAGGGAAAAAGGAGCGGATTACTGTTTGGTTTTAATTCATAAAAAAATTTCGTATAAAGAAGATAGGGGAAAGCATAAGTGGAGATGAGGGGGCTCGAACCCCTGACCTCGGCATTGCGAACGCCGCGCTCTCCCAACTGAGCTACATCCCCACAAAACGATTTGATTCTTATATCAAATCATATAAATCGGGTCAATCTAAATAAAATGGTAACGATTTAGCCTTTTGAAAAAAATCTGACAGGATAACAGGATAAACAAGATTTTATTTAAAGTGCACAAACAAAGCCAACTTTCATTGCAGCTATCCAGTAAATCATAAAATATAATCACAACATGAAGAATGTGTGTGTCAAGGTATAAGGATTTAGATTTGGATTAACAGGAAAAGTTTCGATAATTTTAATCCTGAATATCTTGTAAATCCTGTCCAAAAAAATAATATTTAACAGCGCTAACCTGTTAGAATAAAAGGAATAATAATTAATTATGGATAACAAAATTATTTTAACTGATGCATTTAAGTATAATAACATTGACCAGGATAAAATATTACCGCCTGAAGAAACAGTTAAGAGGTTCAAGGAAAAACTTAAAAAAATCGACCTTGATATTCTGGAAGATACTGTAAGAATTGATAATGGAAGGCTTGATATCCCTGTTTATTTCAGCATTTGCGGTAATGATGCATATGCTTTAACCGGAACAAGAAAACAGATGGGGAAAGGGGGAACTACCCATCAGGCCGAGGCGAGTGCTGTAATGGAGCTGGCGGAAAGATTCAGTTTGTTCAGCTTTCGCAATAATCCGGAAAATTTTTTAATTGAAAAGTATCGCAACATAAAAGATAAAGCAGTTCCGTTTGAGATGATTGCGCAATCCGTCAACGATGATTCCGATGATCTGGAAATTGCAGAAAAAATATTTGAAGATCTTCCTTTTAAATGGACAAAAGCATTCAATCTGACACAGAACAAAGAAATACTGATTCCATTTGACTGGTTTTTCACGATTAACGAGTTTAACGGTGCATGTGCCGGCAATTGTGTTGAAGAAGCGATTTCTCAGGGCATGTGTGAAGTTGTGGAAAGGCATGTATCATCAATAATAAGTCATAAAAAGTTGAACGTGCCTTCAATTAGAGCGGATTCGGCAACAGATCCCATTGTTGTTGAATTGATAAAAAAATATAGAAATGCAGGTATAAAATTATATATTTCAGATTTTTCCCTGCAAACCGGTATTCCTACTGCAGGTGTTCTGGCATACGACCCGCTGACATTTCCAAAAACCAGTGAAATCGTCTGGACGGCAGGGACAACTCTTAACCCTCAGAAATCTTTAAGCCGCGCCCTTACAGAAGTTGCTCAGCTTGCAGGTGATTTTAATACCAGCTCAAATTACGTTGCAAGCGGTCTTCCCAAGTTCAAACGAATAGAAGAAGCTGAATTTGTAATTAATCCGGAAAATGAGCCGGAAAATGAGATTGATATTAAAGATCTTCCTGATCTTTCTGATAATAATATTAAAGTCGAAATAGAAAGCTGTATCTCCGCTCTTAAAGAAAAAGGCATGGAAGTAATTGTTATAAACACAATGAATCCGGAATTGGAAATACCGGCCTTTTATACAATCATTCCAGGTGCACACTTCAGAGAAAGGGCTCTGGGAAACAGCGTGTGCATGTTTGCAACCAAGCATATTGCCAACACATATGATCTGGAAACCGCTGTATCTAAGCTTCAAAATATCGACAATATTCTTCCTGAAAAGTACTATATCAAATTCTATCTTGGATCATGCCTTCTTGCCATAAATGATCCGGGAACCGCCCTATCCTACTTTAAAAAATCGCTTGAACTTGAGCCTGCGGACCAGGATATACCCAGCATTTACTCTTATATGGGTATTTGTCTTAAAGACATGGGAGAATACCGCAATGCTGTTTCAGTTCTTATGAAAGGTGAAGAGCTTGACGCTGAAAGAACTGATATTTATAATTCAATGGGATTTTGTTATTTCAAACTCAAGGAACATGAAAAGGCTATAGATTGTTTCAAAAAAGTTCTCCGAATTAATCCCGGCTCGGCCATAGACTATGCCAACATTGCCTCAAACTACCGCGAAATGGGCAAGCCGGTTGAGGCAATTCAATATTACGAAACCGCCCTATCCATAGATCCGGGGATAGACTTTGCAAGGTACAATCTGGAAAAACTTCTAACCGCCTATCAAGCATGACAGATTGAGACTAAGGTTTATTTATGGCCGAACAAAAAATTACCATACCTATTAGCGGGATGACTTGCGCCAACTGCGCCATGAATATCGAAAGAGTTATCAATGAAAAGGTCCCGGGAATCGTTAATGCTTCAGTAAATTTTGCCTCTGAACGGGCATTTATTGAATATGTTCCTTCTATTGCAAGCACAAATGATATAATATCCGCCATAAATAAAGCCGGCTACGGCGCAATACATCCGGACGACCCGATAGACGCAGAAGATGCAGAGCAAGCTGCCAGAAAAATCGAAATTAAGAGCCAGACGCGCAAGTTCGCTGTCGGCGTTTTATTTGCCTTGCCGCTTTTTATGTTAAGCATGGGAAGGGATTTTAATCTAATTGGAATGTGGAGCCATCAAACCTGGGTCAACTGGCTCTTCCTGTCTTTAGCCACACCTGTACAATTTTATACTGGATGGGATTTTTATACTGGAGCGTTCAAAAGTCTTAAAAATCGAAGCGCAAACATGGATGTACTTGTTGCTATGGGCTCATCGGTTGCCTATTTTTATTCTTTTGCAATTTTAATCTTTCATTCCCTGGGCGGTCATGTCTATTTTGAAACATCTGCAGTTATCATTACCCTCATCAAACTGGGCAAAATGCTTGAGTCCCGAACCAAGGGCAGAACTGGCGGAGCTATCCGCAAACTAATCGGCCTCCAGCCAAAAACAGCTACAATCATAGAAAAAGGGGTGGAAAAAGAGGTGCCCTTAAGCCGGGTAAAAAAGGATGACACGGTCATTATTCGTCCTGGAGAAAAAATCCCGGTTGATGGAATTGTGATCGAAGGAAAATCAGCAGTAGATGAATCAATGCTCAGCGGCGAACCATTGCCTGTTGACAAGAAAGCAGGTGAACAAGTCGTAGCTGGATCAATTAATAAAGAAGGGCTATTAAAATTCAAGGCAACCCGCGTCGGCAAGGAAACCGCTCTCGCCCAAATTATAAAACTGGTTCAAGAAGCACAGGGCAGCAAGGCACCTATACAGGCTCTCGCTGACCGGATAGCGGCAATATTTGTTCCGTTGGTAATAGCTATAGCATTATTCACCTTTGTATTGTGGTGGGGAATTACAGGAGAGTTTGTCTCCGCCATAATCAGGCTTGTGGCTGTCCTTGTAATAGCCTGCCCATGCGCCCTGGGGCTTGCAACGCCAACCGCTATAATGGCAGGCACAGGTAAAGGGGCTGAAAGGGGAGTCCTGTTTAAAAACAGCGAAGCACTGGAAATGGCAACCAAACTCAATACTATTGTGCTGGACAAAACCGGAACTATTACAATGGGGAAACCCGCTGTGGTTGATATTGTCCCTTTTCATCCTAACTGCGAGACCGTTGACAACCTGATAGAATTAGGAGCCTCTGTTGAAAAAGGATCAGAACACCCGCTTGGAAAAGCTATAGTAAATGAAGCGGAAAAAAGAGGTATTGATCTACTGGAACCCGAAGATTTTAAAGCCTCGGGCGGTCTTGGCGTTGAGGCAAAGATAAATGGTATCCCTGCGTTATTAGGAAAACCTAAATGGCTCCAGGAAATGGGAATCAATATTGATAAAGCCGAAGATAAGGTAGATCTCCTTCAATCTGAAGGTAAAACTGTAATGGTTCTCATACAGAACAATGAGTTGTGCGGCTTAATTGCAGTATCTGATACCCTGAAGCCGGAATCAAAAAAAGCGATCAGCCGGCTTCACAGTCAAAATCTTTCTATAGTAATGCTCACTGGTGACAATCTTCAAACAGCACAAGCAATTGCTTCTGAAGTTAATATTGATAAAATTTTTGCAGAAGTGCTTCCAGAAGAAAAATCATTGAAAATAAAAGAGTTGCAGAAGAAAAAAAATAAAGTAGGTATGGTGGGAGACGGTATAAATGATGCACCTGCCCTTGCTCAGGCGGACGTGGGATTAGCTATAGGAACAGGCACTGATGTGGCAATTGAAACAGCCGATATAATTCTTTCAAGCGGCAGTTTAAACGGTGTTCCCAAGGCTATCAGTATAAGCAAAGCAACCATGAATACAGTAAAACAGAATCTCTTTTTTGCTTTTTTTTACAACGCAATTCTGATTCCGGTTGCCGCAGGGATTCTCCAGCCTTTTGATATATTTCCAAACTTCTTGAGACAACTGCATCCTATACTCGCAGCCATGGCCATGGCACTAAGCAGCATTTCCGTCGTAACAAACAGCCTGCGCCTTTATAATGCGAAAATTGACTAAGCTGTTAGCAGTTAGCCTTTAGCTAAGAGCTAACAGCTAATGGCTAATAGCTTTTTTACAAATAAGCTCAAACTAATTGCGTGCCATCAACTCCCTGGCAAGTTCAATATAGTCAGATGATCCATAGCTGCTTTTTCTGTAGAAAACTACAGGCTTGCCGGCATCAGCGCTATCTGCAATAGTAGTGTTTATTCTGATAACTGTATCAAAAAGCAAATTCGAACATCTGTCATCATTTTTAAGCCTGTCCATTATACTCTGGCTGACCCTGGTTCTCCTGTCAAAAAAAGTCGGCACAATTCCTGTAATGTTAAGATCAGGATTAATTTCTTCCTTTATTGCAAAAATAGTATCAAAAAGCTCATCAAGGGCGGAATATGCGTAAGGTTGTGTCTGGCACGGCACAAGGACTTCTTTTGCAAAGGTCAGCACGTTAACGGTAAGAAGCGAAAGACTTGGAGGTGTGTCAAGAATTATAAAATCATAATCCTTGCTAATGCCTTCAAGTGCTTCTTTCAACATGTTTTCCCTTCCGGCCACATCTACAAGTTCAATTTCCGCACCTGCAAGATCAACATGAGAAGGAATCAAATCAAGTCCTTTCCATTTTGTATTTAAAATAGCATCAGATGCGTTATCAGACTTATTTTTAATGATGTCATATGTGGTCATCATTTCTTCAGCAACATCAACGCCAAGCCCTTTAGTCGCATTAAACTGCGGATCCATATCAACGATAAGAACTTTTTTTCCTTCAAGGGAAAGAGCTGCTCCAAGATTTATAACCATTACTGTTTTTCCTACCCCTCCCTTTTCGTTTGCCACAGCAATAATTCTGGTATTATTAGCTCCCATCTTAAAAAACCTCCTGTTTAGAAACTTTTATTTCATACTATGTTGTAAAATTTATTATTTTATGTTATAAAATAATAATTCAAAGGGGGAAAAAGATATATGTCAGAAAAACATCCTGAATGTCCGCTCTATAATCCATTAAATTGTAAAGAGTATTACAATCCTAAACTCTGTGCATTTGTAAGGAAAGACAAAGTCTGTCTTAAAAAAAAGAAACCAAAACCAAAAAAAACAGATGGTTAAAATATCTGTGAACCGTTACTTTATCAGAAAATCAGGCATGGCCTGCAGTGTCTGATAGAAAAAACGGATCTATACCCATCTTTCTTACCGTTTCATCCCACCTTGCATCAACCGGAATATCAAAAACAACATCTTCAAAAACAGGGCATGTAAGCCATGTATTATTCTTAATCTCTGATTCAAGTTGTCCCGGCCCCCAGCCGGCACATCCCAAAGAAATTATATACGACTCAGGCCCTTTGCCCATAGCTATTGCGTCTAAAATATCTATAGTGTTACTCATAGCGAGAGAAGGAGTAACCATAAGGCAGCCCTCCCATTCAAAGGGATGGCCATGCAGCACAAATATTTCGCCTATATGGACAGGCCCGCCCAAGTGAATTTTTATATTCTCTGCTCCAGATATATAATCCATTTTAAGCTCATCAAAAATCATTTTTCCAGAAAGACCGGAATGAACCCGGTTCACAACAATGCCAACAGCTCCATCAGAATTATGCTCTGAAATACAAGTTACAGTCTGAAAAAAATTCGGATCATTAAGGGCCGGCATTGCTATTATAAACTGTCCTTTAAGGTAAGACAGATCTTTATTTTCCATGGTTCCTCACAAGAAATTGTTGATTGATGATTGATGATTGGCCGAAGTTAGAACCATGTCCGCAAAAATATTAAGTGACTTAAAAATTTTCATTGAAAAACTTACATTTTCACTTTAGGTTAGCTGTTAACATATGTCCATAACTTTTTAATATTATACCATGAAAGAAGAATCAAACCATATTGCCGGAATGAGAAATAACGCTGTAAGCATCTTCCAAAAAGGTCTTCAGGCCGTTGAGCCAGGTGCTGCCATAAAAAAATATTGCCGGCTTGAAAATAACCGCCTTTTTATTGGAGACAATGTTTACAATCTTTCAATGTATAAAAACCTTTTTGTAATCGGCGCAGGAAAAGCGTCAGCACCTATGGCCGCAGCCTTAGAAGACATTCTCGGGGAAAGAATAACAAAAGGAATTATTAATGTTAAATATAAACATGTAGCGCATCTTGACAGAATCAAATTGATAGAGGCCGGACATCCGATTCCCGATGAAAACGGACAAAACGGAGCAAGCGCTATCCTTGACCTTGCGCATTCCGCAGAAAAGAATGATCTGGTATTATGTTTGATTTCAGGGGGAGGTTCCGCACTGCTTCCCCTTCCTTATAAAGGACTTACATTAAAGGATAAGCAGGAAACCATAAAAGAACTTCTTGCTTGCGGTGCAAGTATTCATGAAATCAATGCAATACGAAAGCATACTTCCATGATAAAAGGCGGAAGGCTTGCGCTGGCCGCACATCCTGCCACGCTTGTTTCACTTATACTTTCAGATGTAGTTGGGGATGATCTTGATGTTATTTCATCAGGGCTCACAGTAGCGGATTCGACCACCTATAAAGACTGCATAAAAATTTTTGAGAAATACAATATAATAAAAAAACTGCCTGAAAACATTATAAACCATATCAAAACCGGCATTTCAGGAAAACTGCCTGAATCTCCAAAAACCGGAGACCCTGTTTTTGAAAAAACATACAATCTTGTAATAGGAAGTAATATGGAAGCCATGCTGGCCGCAAAGCTACACGCTGAAGTTCTGGGATACAAAACCATTGTACTCTCTTCCATGATTGAAGGCGAAACAAGAGAGGTAGCGAAAGTTCATGGAGCAATAGCAAAAGAAATAATCAAAACCGGCAATCCCCTGCCTCCTCCTGCGTGTATACTTTCAGGCGGTGAAACAACAGTGACTTTAAAGGGAAAAGGGCTTGGTGGTAGAAATCAGGAATTTTCTCTTGCCGCAGCAATAGACATCGCAGGCGCTGACAGCATAGTCGTTTTAAGCGGAGGCACAGACGGCACAGACGGGCCTACTGATGCCGCAGGAGCAATAGCTGATAACAATACGTTTAAAAGAGCCAAAGATATGGGAATAGATCCTTACAATTTTCTTGAAAACAACGATTCCTATCATTTTTTTAAAAAACTGGATGATCTGTTAATAACCGGCCCAACAAATACAAATGTTATGGATCTAAGGATATTGCTTGTAGCTTAATCTTATAAAGACATAATAACTAAAATACAAATAGGAGGAACAAAATGC
>Ga0255373_1005_pt1 | contig 58402 bp, 59 predicted proteins | sample ANMaggSeSYBR01E5_FD_182093 | JGI IMG/M metagenome (GOLD analysis project Ga0255373, IMG submission 182093) | Sediment cell enrichment communities from methane seep in Santa Monica Basin, California, United Staets - ANME aggregate JGI... | ecosystem: Environmental > Aquatic > Marine > Cold seeps >... | reverse complement strand
ATTTTTAGAATAATCTCTATAAATCATCAATCCAACTCATCATAATATATCTACATATATCAGTTAATCCATAAAATTAATGATTTTACCACAGGTGGTCCCAAAACTAAAAGCATGTGTATAAATTAGATAATCTGTACTCTACTTAGGATAATAATGTTAAATCATAATCCATAATTTCCTAATCCGGATAAAATACGGCCAGATAATATAATGTGGATTAGTTTTGGGACATCCTAACCAGCGGACTCTTTGCTTAAATTGGGTGCAACCAATGCACTTAAAATATTTCATATAGAGTTCAAACGTTGCGCCGGCACACCCAACCGAAGCAGAGCTGCGGGATATAATGACTAAGATTAAATTTGATGTGAAAAGACCTGAAATCCTTTGGAAATTTGTTGTACTTGTTGAGGATGAGTCTAATGACATGTAGAATTAGAATGTTAATACGTGTCAGTCAAATTTTATTAGTAAAGGGATCAAATTGAAACTATAGGAATACTTATTACCCATGAAAACAAAAGATACATATACTCATCATTATAATTATTAGCATTATGATGCGGCAGAGGTATTAACTATGAAATTCAGGTATAGTAATAGAGTGGATAAAACGATAGCAGATATAACACCAATTACAAACAGCCTGACTTCAAACTGGGGCGAAGCATGATGAAAGCCATTATAAACATTCGGAAGAAAATGAAGAGAAGAATACCTGTATTTATACATATTTCAGTGCTACTGGCTCTGGCTATAATTTCCTGTGCCAGTGCTGATGAGGTGAAACTCACCGCCAGTGACGGCGAACAGGGTGACAATTTCGGCTATTCCGTCTCGATCTCAGGTAAATATGCCATCGTGGGCGCATACCTTGATGCCGACAACGGCGTTGAATCGGGCTCTGCATACATCTTCAAGTACAACGACACATCATGGATCGAGCAGGCAAAGATCAATGCCAGTGACGCCGCATTGGCTGACTATTTCGGCAATTCCGTCTCGATCTCAGGCGATTATGCCGTTGTGGGCGCAATCGGTAAAGACGAGAGAGGTGAAAATTCGGGCTCTGCATACATATTCAAGCGCAACGGCACATCATGGAGTGAGCAGGCAAAGATTAATGCCAGTGACGGCGCAGCGGCTGACAGTTTCGGCCATTCCGTCTCGATCTCAGGCGATTATGTCGTAGTGGGCGCAATCGGTGATAACGACAGAGGCACGTCTTCGGGCTCTGCATACATCTTCATGCGCAACGGCACATCATGGAGTGAGCAGGCAAAGATCAATGCCAGTGACGGCGAAGAGGGTGACAGTTTCGGCCATTCCGTCTCGATCTCAGGCGATTATGTCATCGTGGGCGCAATCGGTAAAGACGAGAGCGGCAAAAATTCGGGCTCTGCATACATCTTCAAGCGCGACAACACATTATGGATCGAGCAGGCAAAGATCAATGCCAGTGACGCCGCACAGTATGACAATTTCGGCAATTCCGTCTCGATTTCAGGCGATTATGCCGTTGTGGGCGCATACTATAATGATGAGAGAGGTGAAAATTCGGGCTCTGCATACATCTTCAAGCGCGACGAAACATCATGGAACGAGCAGGCAAAGATCAATGCAAATGACGCCGCAGTGGCTGATTATTTCGGCCATTCCGTCTCGATCTCAGGCGAATATACCGTCGTGGGCGCAATCGGTGATGACGACAGAGGCAGTTCTTCGGGCTCTGCATACATATTCAAGCGCCACGGCACATCATGGAACGAGCAGACAAAGATCAATGCCAATGACGGCGTAAAGGAGGACAATTTCGGCTATTCTGTCTCGATCTCAGACGAATATGTCGTCGTGGGCGCAATCGGTGATGACGACAAAGGCCCTTTTACGGGCTCTGCTTATGTCTATAACATTCAGCTCCTACCACAACACACAATCACGATAGACACGCCAACCAAGTCCGTACCGGTTCGCATACCAGGAGGCAGGCAGTTCTATGTCAACTTCACTTACACTGAACTGAATCCTACGAACTACACGGTCACGATAAGAAACGCAACTACAGTCATCAACTCGATCACGAATGCAACCGTAACCGGTGGAACATTCATGACCGCAAGCGAGAGCTTCTATCTAAATGCAAGCGCAGCGAACGGGTGGTACAACGTGACAGTTGAGATGTATGATAACTCATTAAACCGCAATATCACTCACCAGAACCACTCGATCTCAAAAGAATCATACAATGCCTCAATCTCACAGCCTGAGAACCAGATAACCGATCCTGGCGTGAATGCAACCTACACGTTTGCGATCACGAACACAGGTGGTTTCTCTGGCACGTTTGAGCTTGCAGTCACTAACCACGATACTGCAGATGTTGCAACTCTGAATCTGACGACGATTACGAATCTTGCCAGTGGATCTTCTCAGAATGTCACATTAAACGTCACTGATGCAAGCGCAGGATGGTACAATGTCACTGTGAATGTCACATCTACGGACTCAGGAAGCGAGATTGCAAACACGAGCTACATTATGACCACGGTCGTCGGACCAAACCTGACTCTCGGCAATGTTGTTACCATAACCAGCGATTGGGGCATTAACTTCAACCTAAACCATTCGGTCAGGGTAACCAACGCAACCGCAAGCAACGTGAACGTGACCTACAACGTCCCATGGATCACAGACAGCACCATGGGAACGATAGCAAAGGACGAGACAAAGTGGCACAACCAGACGTGCTCAAACTCGACAATGCAGAACATCACGGTCAGGATTAATGTGAATTCGACAAATACATCTGCAGTTAATGACACTGAGACGTTCCTGTTAAATATAACAAAGCGAGATATAAACATCACATCTTATCATCCGCCTGCTACTCAAACTTTTAAACCTGACACGACCTTCTGGATATACGCTACTGTAGAAGGAGAATATGGTGAAACCTTCATCGGCAATGCGACTCTGGTAAGAAAGGGAATTGTGGTGAGTGCAGCAAAAGCGGTAATAGATGGAAATGCCTCCTTCAACTGGACAGAATCCACAATAGGAACATATGATTTCTCTATTCGGTTCTATAACTTAACTAATTATTTCAACACGTCTACAGACAATTCCACGGTGAGCGTCACAAACCCAGAATCTCCAAGCGGTGGTGGCGGTGGTGGTGTAGGCATCAGCGATGAGCCTGAGAATGTAGAAGAAACAGTCTTCTTAAGGATTTACCTGAGAGATGGTGGTTCTTCGAGCTATAACTTCAACAATGTAGTAACATCAATTGAAGTTACACCATACAAAACCTATGGTCTGGTGGGAGCGAAAATCGAAGTCCTGCGCGTCCAGCCAGCCAGTATAACCACTGACCTGCCTGCTGGTATCGTATATAAATATTTCAACATATTTGTTGGAAACCTTGGATGGTCTGAAGGTAAGTTCTCTAATTCCGTTGTTAATTTCCAGGTACCTGTAAGCTGGTTCGAGGAGTACAACATCGACACGGCATCAGTTACCCTATATAGGCACCACGACGGCGAATGGCAGCCCCTTAGGACCACGATGACCGGACTGGAAGGTGAATACTACCAGTATTCATCACCGACCCCGGGATTCGGCACATTTGTGATACTTGGGAAGGTTGAGGAGTCAGGTATCGTACAGCCTATTGCTACAGCGGATTTTGGTACAGTGGCTGATCCCACGCCTGAAGCTATTTCGACATCCACCAAAAGGACACCAATATTCGAGATACTGCTTGGGATTATAGGGATAGGGATACTGATGGCAGTATATTTGAGAAGGAAATAAGATTGAAGTATGTTGGGGGGTGCATACCCTTCCATCTCAGGACAGTGGTGGAACTGGTTTAGAGGAAGGCTACTCCCAGGACAGTAGGGGAAGCTCAGGAGGTATTAGATATGAGGGGAGTGTTGAAAACCTAGTTCAAAATGCCCTGGTCATATCAGGCCGTTTCATTAACAGGGCAACCATTATACCAGTGAATATTCCTGCACCCACCGATACGGTGAAACCCCCGATCAGCAACATGGGTTCGATAGCGGGACTGACATTGAGACCGATAACCCTGGTAAGCATATTATTCAAAAACATATTTCCGACCACGGCCAGCAGTACTCCTGTGAGACCTCCCCCTGCCGAAAGGAACAATGATTCATAGAATACTGATTTTAGAATGGAAATTCTTGAGATGCCGATGGCGCTCATTACTGCCATATCCCCCTCCAGTTCACTGACCGACATTACCATAGTCGTGCCGATAAACAACATTCCGAGGATAAAAGAGACAAGGGCTGTAGCTGCTGCTGTTGCAAGGATGCGCTTGTCACTTACTATCTTGAAAGTAGTATATTCAGAGCCTGATAATACAAGATGGTCAGGGTAGAGTTTTTCCAGCAGGGGTCCTGCATCAGGCCCCTCGACCAGGATCTGGTCTGCCCTGTCACCTTCCAGGTTTCCGGTAATATACTGTAATTCAGATAGATGGATCACTACAACAGGAATTCCGGAATAATCCACAGTGTCTATGACATTGACCACCTTGAAGCCCTTTGGAGATGCAAAGATTCCGGTGGAAATGTCAAGGTTCAACCGGTCACCCACATCCAGTCCAAGGAGGTCTGCCATCTGCCTGTTAATAACAGCTTCATCGGTCCATCTTCCCCCAAAAAAGTATGGGTCACCGCCTTTAAAACCGCTTGCTGCAGCCGGCATAACATCAATTGCGCCAGGGATCACACCCGTTGCAAGCACCACACTTGTCTTATTTGGATCATTGGTATATGCATATACCACCCTGTTTAGCACAGGACTTGCCCCTTTGACCCTTGGGTCAAGGAACAGGGTCTCTATCTCACTGTGGACATCACCCAGCATGGTCTGCCCCGAACCCAATACCGGGTCCAGGATGTCCGAGTCAGCGGGCACTACCCAGAAATCTATGGAACCGGAGGAGGCGCTGTTCTCTTTTAGTCCCAGGCTTACAGATGTCAGTAGTACCATCAGGGCGATGGCAATACCGATGGCTGTTATGGTAAAGAGTGTCCGGTATCGACGTCGGCGCAGGTTCTTCAACGACATCTTCAGGTATGTCACTGCACAATTCTCCCGTCTTTGAGATGAATGACCCTGTGTGCTCTGGAGGTCACTGATTCGTCATGGCTTACTATAATGATTGTTTGAAGGAATTCGCGGTTAATTGATTTAAATATATCCAGGATGCGTCCCCCTGTACCGGAATCCAGTTCACCGGTCGGTTCGTCAGCAAATACGATGGCTGGCCTGTTGGCAAGTGCCCTGGCAATGGCCACCCTCTGTTGTTCCCCTCCGCTTAACTGGGAGGGTATATGCCGGGTCCGGCTGCCTAATCCCACAGATTCCAGCAATGACCCGGTCCTTTTCCTTCGTTTATTCCCAGGTACACCTGCCTCACGCATCGGAAGTTCCACGTTCTCGAAAGCGGTGAGAGTGGGCAGGAGATGGAACTGCTGGAATACGAACCCCAGTTGCCTTAGCCTGAGCTTAGCCAGTGCCTTTGATGATAGCGTTGAAGTGTCTGTATTGTTGATATAGATTTTACCAGAGGTGGGACGGTCGATGCAGCCCAGCATATGCAACAAGGTAGACTTGCCTGAACCACTGGGTCCGTTAATGGCTACAAATTCTCCCTCCTCTATTTTGAGGTTCACATTTTGAAGGGCATCTATGGCGATATTGTTTATCTTGTACCGTTTTGTGAGGTCAATGGTTTGTATTATGTTCATGTTAAGTTTTTATAGTTAGTAATTACTGTAATATATACAGTTGGTTCGTATCAAGGTCCTTGATAAAATACAATCTGCTCTTTTCAACACCAAATAACTTGTCAGGATTCTTCAACCAGATAAACTTGGTCTTAGTAAATAATTTATTGGTCTTATATTTATTTCTTCTGATTTAATCAATAATGTTATTCATAATCCTAATGATATGATATTTGTCATAAGTGATCTTTGCATTATGGAAATAATCAATAGCTCCACCACACCCCTGCATATCCCTGGCTCGCCTGAGAGGCCGCAGGATACGGCTGCTGAAACCTTCGGGCCGGGGCGACACGCTCATACTAACGCAGATTTAGTTTTCAGGCAAGTGAACACAATACCTGATAATGTTACAGCACTAAAATATCTGACAGCCACAAAAAATATTAAAGTATATCTGCAATTTTGACACAATTGCGTATAAAAATCAATAATTATGGTGTGTTATGGAATATGTGACAAAACACTGCCCGGTCTGCGGTAAGGTGTTCGTGATGATCCGGGAGGCGGCGCACAAGGTGGAGTGTTGTACCCTGGGGTGCCTGGACAGGATGGACCTTTCATTTTCACCTTTGACTTTTAGAGGTATATGCTTGGGTTTAGGCGAGAATGACAGTGGTATTTTTGTATGCGATGTCTGGCTTAATTGATTAGTGACATAAAAAGTTACAGAAATGTGGGCAAGATGGGGCAATAGTATCCGATTATTTGTTGATTTTTCTGAAAATTGAGAGATATTTGTTTATGTGGAAATCCCTGATCCTGCATAGTTGTTATTGTAGCCCACCTTTCCCACGTTTAATCATCGATTTCTGATGAGATTTAATTAAAAATATCGCTGTACGTCCCTGTTTTTTCTATTTTTTTGTAGCTCAATATTGTGGTTTTTCAATAATTATTACGACCAACATTTTGCACCTTTAATCAGACTGATTTGATGCCTACTAATGGCGTTTCAAAGAGATAATTATAAATATATTCACGACCAATAGCTTTATCGGCATAATAGCTGATTGAAATGCCAAACATCATTGAATTGTTATAAAAGTCTTATAACCGTGGCACAGTTCAGGTAAATAATAAACTTCAATAGATATAAATATTTTGGATGTTGGCAAATCAACCACTTGATTATATTTCAGACTGAATACATATAAAAAAAGAACCACAATTGTATAAACTAATCATCAAAGTGTTGAGAATTACGACCAACAAATAGCAGAAATTTCGGAGCCATGCAGCCATCGATGGGGGTTTTGATTTTTGGGTGGGAAACTTGGGTTGTAGGGTGTTTCTTGGTGTTGTTCATAGGTCCTCAATAAAAGCATAAAATTACAAGGACGCCTCAGGGCCGCTCTGTAGGAAATGGACAGAAATGCCATTGATCCAGATGACCCGTATTCCAAGTTCTGATTTATGCCCTTAGCTGCGGCATTCTGACTTCGGCAAAAAGAAGGCAATCAACCACTGCCAAGATGCTGGGAATAATGGGAATCGGTGCATATTTTTTTCATTGAATATAAATAAAATATTCAATATCTAATATCATTTATGCTTAAAATCTGGAAAGTACAGACGACGCAAGCGTCGCAGAAAATAGAAACCCTTGCAGATCATCTTCACAAAACCGGTCCGCAAGCTAAGGGTAAAATCAAAAAGACACCATAGTACCAAAAAGTATATACGATTAAAGATATTTTTACCAAAAAACCAGCATCAGATGATATGAGTATAAAAAAATTTTAAGTGCTCCGATGGGGATTTGAACCCCAGTCGCAGGAGTGAGAGTCCTGCATGATTGGCCGTGCTACACTATCGGAGCAGATGGTAGAATGATTCTTAATAATTGTTTTTCCATTTAACCTTTTTGTAAGTACATAGAATAAACACTACATACTAAAGTAGATTCAAATGAGAGGATGATTTAACTTTTTAAAATCGATTGTCTAACCCAGGATACAATAAAAATATATATAAAGTGCCCACAAGGACAAAATGCAGAACATAATAGATAAATTTCTAAACATGAAATAATGAATTGATAATGAAAAAATATGGATTATTCTTATTAAGTATTTAAGAATCACTATCTGTTGACGTTATAAATGAAAATGTATTGATGCAAATATCTAATACGAATAAAAAATCTATAACGAAAAATCAACATGCTTCGACATAACTTATAAAATAGGTTTAAATACTATTACTTAAAAACATGAGCGGTAACAGTAAACCATTAAAGGGGTATTGATTATGACAGAAACAAGAAATTTTGTATTGAGAGATAAGAAAGGCAAAGAACATGGAGTGTTTACTGGTAAACAGCCCAGACAAGCTGCCCTCAAAGCAGCTAACAGGGGAAATGGAACCAAGAAGAAGCCAGAACTAATCATTCTCAGGGAAAGAGGTACAAAGAAACTCCACCATTATAATGGATGGAGAGAAGAGGTTTCTGCTCCAAAGAACAAACCAAGCTGGATGCCAGACAAGATCAAGAAACCTAACGTGAAGAAGATTCAGATCGAAATAGTTGATAAAATTTAAAACAACTCTGGCCCTGCAAAGGGTTCTTTTTTTTATTTTTCAAATTTAACCTGAAGTGGAACTTTTTATATGTAAATGAGCGGATATGCATGGGGTCAAAACAAACCCCTTCACAGACACCGGGGAAGCACTATCAGGTGAGTAAGCGGGCATGCTGGGAGTCGAACCCAAGTTCCAGGCTCCGGAGGCCTGAGTGATATCCTCTACACTACATGCCCAGACAGAACATAATAAGCAGCTCCTGATATAAAGGCGCCACCCATTGTGGCTACAAGGTTCACCCCACTATTAGAGAGCCAGCCTCTTTGCTGGAAAGTAGCACCAAGAAGGCTATCAAAATTAGTACCCAAAAACCCGCCCAGTACCACGATCACCATCCAGAAAACATAGGTAGTAGGACCTGAAGCAGGCAGGTCTATCACACCCAATACCAGGGCCAGCACACCGATGATGACAGACCCGGCAATACATACCACTTCACCCAGCCTGGAAACCGCCCCGTCTGTCCCTGGTCTGGCAGGTTTGAAGTTAGTGATCATCACAGGTTTCCCCCGATATGTCTCCCCTATCTCACTTGCAAGAGTGTCCCCGGTAGCCGTTGCCACTGCACCAAGATAAGCGAACATCAGCACTGCACCGAACTGGGGATAAATCTCGTGATACATGCCATAGGCCACGGCCAGTATAAGTGCAGTAATAGAATTACAAAGTACATTCTCATAGCTCCTGACCCCCCCTTTGTCCTGTGCTACCCCCATAATTTGCTTATAATCATATCCGTATCTGGTAAAAGCCCCCCCCAGCAGGAAGAATGTGATCAGTATCAGGTACCAGTTGAAGTTGGTAAAAACTATGATCAGTACACCCAGCAAGGTGGCCGAAAGCATAGCTGACACATCTGCAATATCAAAACGGTATGCCAGATATGCTAAAAATAATGAGAATATGAAGATGGCCGACAAGTGGTCAAAGTTCACATAATACCCAAAACCGGCAAAAAGCCACATGATCATGAACGAACCCAGTATCATTGTCAGGTTCTTATCTGTCCTGGACGGTATGGATTCCAGCAGTGCACCTGTAACGGCACCAATGAGTGCAAGGAAGAACAACTGGCTCAGTGTTACGTTAACATTAAGCCAGCTAATGATCCAGTATGCCATTACACATGCTGTTAATGCACCAATCACGATAAGGCCGATACTTGATGTGGCTGAAATAAACTTATCGTCCAGTTCAGGTTTTCGACCTCCCCTCATACGGATTACGCATGCTGCCGCACTACCGGCACAGGTGATAGAAATAGAAGCACCTATGATATACAGCGGAAATTCGTACCCTAAATACTCCATTAAAATGGCCAGGGACCCCATAATAAATACACCCAGTAACATGCCAGACAGTGATGACGGAAGAGCACTGTGTTGCCTGGACTTCAATAAATGGACAGCTAAAATGGGAATAAGTGCAACCACAATGTATATCAATGGGAAAAAGGGCAGCAGTATGGCTAACAGTATGAATGGCAATATATATTTGAAAGACACATCATTGCATACTTCAACAGACATTGATATCAAGGGTTCCAGACAACCTCACAAGGCAAATAATTTATCCTACAGGTATTACTAATATACAATGAAATTCTTTTCCCGGCTCTATGAGCAAAAGCTTGACAAGGTTATACGAAAGGATGTTTCTTCACTTCCCACCCATATCGTGCTTATCATTACAGAAAGTGACCTGCTTGAGACCGGTTCTCCCGAGAGGATATTTGACTTTATCACATGGTGCCGGGAATATGGTATCAATATCCTCACAATCTATGTCAGCCTGATAGACCTGGATACCGCTATCAAGGGCCAGGTTTACAATGAGCTGGTAACATGTTTAACTGATACATTGCTGGAGGTTGATGCTGGGATTGACCTGCTGTCTTTTGAAGGGAAGATTAAAAATCTCAGGAAAGGTGAAACCTCAAGGATACAGATCAACATATCCCTGGGATATGGCGGCAAAAAAGAACTAACAGAAGCATTCAGGGAGATAATGTCCGAGGTTAGGGCGGGTAGGCTGAAACCAGGGGATATTGACGGGTCTGCCATTGAACAACACCTGCTTATCAAGTATGAACCTGACCTGGTGATACGTTCAGGAGGAAAACGCCTGGCTGATTTCCTGATCTGGCAGTCAGTGTATTCAGAAATATATTTCACTGATGTTAGCTGGGTCAACTTAAGAAAACTGGATTTCCTGCGTGCTCTAAGGGATTACCAGAAACGCCAGCGCAGGTTCGGGAAATGAACCATTCCGGTCTATCCCATTTCGATCATCCCATCCCGGTCCATTAAAGCCTAGTTCACGCCATCCTGTAAGCTGAAATAGGCATCCTCGCCGTAGCTCAATGTTTGCTCCTTATCTTGCATCAGGTCTGTGCCGTCCACTACTGCTTCAATATCCTCTACTTCCAGCACGAGCTGGTTGTAGTTGAACTTTATCCTGGCCACATCGTACCTGTATAGGTGCCTGTCCAGTATCTTTGCAGTAAGGTGTATTTTTTCACCCTGATCCCCTGAGGCTGATAGATGTATGGTATCCACATCCGGACCGAATTTCATTGTGGGTCCATGGTTGCTGCCTGTATACTCAAACTTCATTTCACTGAAATGGTAGCGCTTTTTAGTGACCATATCATCGAAAATGAACTCGAGTGGCGACCCGTAATTAAGGATTTTAGAGGGGAAATAACGGTACCATAACCTGGATTTATCGCTGAAATTGATCATGACGATCTTCCACGGCAGCGTGGAACCAAAACCCAGGGACCTCTCCAGCCAGAAACTGCCCTGGAAGTCCCGTCCGAATAATTCCCCCCCACATGTTGCGAACAGGTCACTCATCTTACTAGCAACGAAATACTGAAACCCCCTGCTGTTGCGGGCATAGGCATCGAAATCCTCACTATAGGCTATTCCGGACGGATAACTGACCAGTGGATTTTGTATATATCCTCCTTTGAATTTCGAGGAGACCGACCTGAACTTTGTAACTACAGAATTCCTGTTCTTGACTATCATGTCATAAGTCGGGAATGAGTTGGTGATTGAGATTTCATACCCTGATTCGGTAACACACAGGAATTGGCCCGCGGTTACAATGCAGTCACAACTGTCATGTACCAGGTCTGATACCTTACCGTCCCTATATTCCCAGATGCCGCAATAACATGTAAATTTTTCATCACTGGATTGATTATTGATGAAATGTTTATCGTTCAGTTTATAATCAAAAGCCCCGCGGCTGATAAGTACCTGAAGCATTCTGGGGTTGTTTTGGTCATAATCTGACATGAGCCAGAACCAGTAGGCTCCGTTTAACAGTTTTAACTTATTAACTGAGTAGATGGCCTGGTCCATATCTTCCCATAAACCAGCTACCATCCAGTCCTTTACCTTTGAAGGGAGCATGGTATCCTAACTGGATTATTAGAATATAATATATTTCGTTGTAATACAATACCTTAGTTATTAATCAGTAAACTACCATTAATACTTCCGATTTTCGGAGACCGTTCTTTTTTCTTGGGAATAGTACTCTATCTGGCGGATAAAATCTTTCTGTACTGTTTCGGTTGGAGCTTTGCCTGGAATCAATCCTGTTTTCTTAAAGGATAATTGAAGTTATTTTTACACAAGAGTTGCACATGACTCAAATTGTACTCAATACCAAAGTTCTTCATTATATATTGCCGTACGTCTTTTGCAATAGCAAATGCACCTTTACCGGCTTCGATTTTAAGTTCAGATAATTGTTCTTCACTTAATTTTGCTTGTCCGCCTTTATAGTTGAGCAAGAGTAAAGAGTCGATTCCACCTTCCTTATAGTAATTGATCCAATTAGTGATAGTATTATTCGTAACTGATAAGAATTCAGCAATAACTGAATATTTCCAACCAAGATACATGAGCTTAAATGCTTGAATGCGCTTCAGCACTTTAACAGACTTGGTTTTCGGCTCAGCAACTTTAAGTTGTTCATATTCTGCATCTGAAATGCTAACTCGTTGAAATGGTTCACCTTTTCTCATATACTATATAATGTAGTCATAGTATATAAAAGTTATAAAAAATAGATGCGGTTTAGTACAATAAGTTTACAGACAAAGGTATGATTACATTACATGCAAAAACTATAAACAGTATGGTAAACATATCTGTCATAGACACTGGTATTGGGATAATGTCTGATGATATTCCAAAATTATTTGCACCATTTGTAAGGCTTGGATCATCCCTTTCCGCAAAAACACAGGGAACAGGGCTTGGTCTATATTTGACAAAAAAACTCACATAGGATGTACTTGGAGGCACAGTAGAAGTAACATCTGAGTATGGTACTGGCAGTACATTTACCATAAACATTCCAGTTAAACTGGAAAAACATGACACGGAGGCTGAATCAAAATGAAGCGGGTGCTTGCAGTTGAAGATAATGAAAATAATATGAAACAAATCTGTTTAGTATTAAAAAAACATGGGTACGAACCAATTAAAGCTTTTTCCAGGGAGGAAGGCGTAGAAAAAACAATAGCGGAGAGGCTGGATTTAATATTGATGGATATCCAGCTTCCGGATATCAATGGAATAGAGGCTGTAAAACGCATTCGTATGGTGGATGACATGCAGGAAATCCCGATCATTGCCATAACTTCATATGCCATGGCATGTGACAGGGAAAAGATACTTGATGTGGGGTTTGACGGGTACTTTTAAAAACCTATTGATCCACTGACTATTGTAGAAAAAATTGAAAAACTGAGGAACAATGACAATACTGGTAGTTGATGACAGGAAGACAGACAGGAAATTGGTTTCGACAATTCTTATGTCCAATGGATATGAGGTGGCTGAAGCTGTGAGTGGTATTGATGCACTAAAGTATTTAAGAAAATCAAAACCAGACATGATAATATCAGATATTATGATGCCTGAGATGGACGGTTTCACACTGCTGCGTGAAATAAAAAAAAGTGGGTACTTGAGTAATATTCCATTTATTTTCTACACTGCACATTATGTAAGCGAAAAGGACAAAGAACTTGCAGCTTCCCTGGGTGCATCACGGTTCATGATCAAGCCAACAGAGCCCAGGGACCTGCTCCATGAAATTAGAACCACCCTAAAAGAATATGAGATCGGGGTGACAGCACCTGTAAATCCCCTTATAAAGAGCGAGGAAGAATACCTGAAACTGTACAGTGACCGTATCTTCAGGAAACTTGAGGAAAAGATCAGTGAACTTGAAAATACAAAGAACTTCCTTGATACTGTACTTAGTGACATGGGGGACGGTGTGATGGTGACTGACCCTGATTTGAATGTCATCTACTGCAATAAGAAGATGCACGATATTTTAGAATGTGAAATTCCTCCCGGAACAATGTCCCCTGATGAACATCATTCACCGTGCATACCAGATATAGTATATGCGTCTCATAAACCATTTGAAATCGAGCAGACCACTCAAAAGGACAACATAGTTCATCTTGAAGGGATTGTATCTCCTGTAAAAAATGAAAGTAGTGATCTTACATTCCATATTGGGGTGTTCCGTGATGCTACAGAACGAAACAGGATACAGGAAATGGTTGAAAAGAAAAATCGCGAGATTGCCAGACTCTATGAAATGGGCAACCTGTTCAGCAACTGTGTGAATTCTAATGAACTTATCAAATGCGCTCTTGAGCAAATCGTTGACATAATGGAATTGGAAGGCGGAGTAATATATTTAATAAAAGAAAATAAGATTGAAATTAAATGCTCTGTGGGATTGCCGCCAAAGTTTGTGGAACTGTTACAACTGCAGTCCCTGGACAGCCCTGCTATGCAAAAGGTCCTTGACCCTGATAATCCAGTGACCATTTCACCACTTTCTGCACATATCCCGGGACTGGTCGAATCAGAGCAGGTTAATGTGGAGGCATCCATAATCAGCTTACAATTGAGGCTGAAAGGCAGTTTGATCGGTATGGTTGACCTGATGGCGTCACCTTACAGGATTTTAGGCGATAATGAGATGTTGCTGCTTGAAAAATTCGGGATGCAGTTCGCAGTTACGTTAAACAATTTCCTAAAGTATGAAAAACTTCAGCAGAAAGTCATGGAGCACAAGTAACCAGGGGGGAGAATCACTGGATAGAAGCGCCTCCTCTATTGAACAAGACATGCTAAGCAGCACGTTTTTATCATCTGTAGGTCATGAACTGCGTTCACCACTTACTTCAATTTTGGGTTTTACCAGTTTGATCTTGGAGGACAAGACCAGTGAAATATCAGATGAACAACAGGAACAACTTACTATGGTCTATGAAAGTGCCCAGGACCTGTTAGACCTCATAAATGATGTTATGGATATCAGCACGATCGAAGCAGGTGAGATCGAACTTGTTCCAGAGACGTTTTTGCTGGATGATGTAATAAACGAGGTAATATCCAAATTAGAAGGCGCAGTAATAGGGAAGGGGCTGCAATACAAGGTTGACATCCCACCAGACATCCACGTGTTCCATGATAAACAAAGGTTCACCCAGATTTTAACTAACCTTGTCAGTAATTCAATAAAGTTTACGAACTCAGGAATTATTGAAATAACAGGTAATAATACAGGAAATGAGATCCAGGTCAGTGTTAAGGACTCAGGCATAGGCATTAAGGAAGAAGATATTCCCAGGTTATTTGAACCATTTACACAGATATATTCAAAGTTGGAAAGTAAATCAAGAGGTACTGGTCTTGGACTATGCCTGTGTGAGAAAGTTGTTAACCTCATGCAAGGCAGGATCTGGGCTGAAAGTGAATTTGGAAAAGGAAGTGTATTTACTTTCAATGTACCGATAGATTATGGAGAAGTGCAAAGTGAATGACAATGTTAGAGAGTAAGGAAAATATGAAACGTAGTAAGGTCCTGGTGGTGGATGACCTGCCTACAAATGTTAAACTCATTACAGCCATCCTTAAAAGAGACTATGAAATAATACCGGCTTATAGTGCGGAAGAAGCTCTTGAAAAAGTAGATTCAGAGAACCCGGACATTGTGCTGCTGGATATCATGATGCCGGGAATTGACGGATATGAAGTATGTAAAAGAATTAAACAGGGAGATTCCACCCGTTTTACACCTGTGGTAATGATTACAGCCCTTTCCGATGTGGAGGACAGGATTAAAGCTATAGAGGTAGATGCTGATGATTTCCTCACAAAACCGATAAACACTCAAGAGTTAATTACCCGCACAAGATCCTTGCTGAAGGCAAAACATTTTCATGACCAGTTGGTTGAAAGCAAAGCAATAATAGAGGCACAAAATGATTTCAGGGCCATACTAACTAATCTTCTTCCTTTCCTTTTTAGAAGTATTGATTCAAGTAGGAAGACTGAAGTTATTCGTCAGATGAGTGAACAGGTGGAATTATTCCTATGGGCAAAACATATTCAAAAACAGCCTGAAAATATGTTAGAAATGGCCCAGTCATTTTGCATCTTAATAAACAAACTGGGAGCAACTTTCTCAATTGATGAAATGGGTGATAAAGGTTTTATGTTATCAAATACTAAATGTCCATGGGGTGATACCAACATAAATCCTATGTTTTGCATGTTAGGAAAGGCAATTTTAACAAGAGTAGGTTTTCGGCTCTACAGCGATATTAGTGTTGATATTGAAAAAACCATAGCTGTTGGAGATAATTATTGTTTTTTTAAGGTATTATGTATAGGAGATAATTTATAATGGAACGAATTTCAACTGGCTTGCCAAAATTGGACAGCAAACTGGAGGGAGGATATCCTGAAGGTAAAGGGATTTTAATAACAGGTAACACTGGTTCAGGAAAGACCATATTGGGACTGCATTTATTGTATCAGGCCTGCAAAAATGGTAAAAACTGTATGTTCATTGCTACTGAAGAAACGCCAGAAGATATATTGTTACAGGCCGAATCACTTGGACTGGATTTAAGACCATTTTATGATGATGGGAATTTGGTAATTCAGCGGGTGTATGAAGAACGGGTATATGAGGCCATCAGTAATGTAGAATGGGGTACCGAAAGTAGTAAAATGTCGACTAACATTATACAATTGAAAGATATTATTGTTGGGACAAATGATGTTGTGGTTATAGACAATATCGGAGTATTTACACCTAATATTTTATTAAGTGAATTCAGGAGTCAATTTGATGCCTTGAATCATATGCTATCGAAAAGGAATTACACTACTATTTTTACTATAGATGAAACTTCGAATAAAAGAACTGAAAATATTGCATCTTATTCTGTTTATGGTATAATCAGAATGTCAAATAAGGAAAACCCATATACAAATAAACACGAGCGATGTCTCGAAGTTGTTAAAATGAGAAATACCCAAATACCGGAAGAACCGATGAAATTTAAGATTCGACCCAATAAGGGAATTGATTTCCTTTCAGGTTGATATTTTCTAAAATAAGTTTCTCACCTACCCGTTTCATTCCCACCTTCGGTATAACCCATGCTCTATATCCAATAGGTCAAGTACCCTGCCCACAATAAAATCAATCATCTCATCCACTGACTGTGGTTTTGGATACAGCCCCGGACATGCAGGTAGCACCGCAGCACCAGCCAGCCTGACCTTCACCATATTCTCAAGGTCTATCAGGCTCAGCGGTGTCTCCCTGGGAACAAGCACAAGCCTGCGGTCCTCTTTCAGGCAGATATCGGCTGAGCGTCCTATTAGTGTATCAGAGAAACCATTTGCAATTCCTGCAAGGGTCTTCATGCTGCATGGAACCACTACCATTCCGGCGGTCTTATGTGAACCGCTGGCAATTGGTGCGGTGAAGTCCTGCTCATTCCACAAGTGGTCTGCCATGGCCTCTACATCGGTAATTGAATAATCAGTCTCAATACCGATGATCTGCTGTGCAGGTCCAGAAACTACCAGGTGGACTGTAATATCTGTATTTTCTCTTAGCACCTCAAGCAGCCGTATGCCGTATATGACACCGGATGCACCTGATATGCCCACTACCAGCTCGTGTTTCATTGTTCAATAAACGAATTGATTACTTGAATAGTTTTTGTATAGTATAATAGAGGCTGTGCCATCATCGCCTGGAGGCCCTGAGTGGCAGCACCATAAATTTTAACACTGCCGATTTAAACTACAGTATAATCATTTTAATAAATTATTGTCAATAAATAAGTATTTGTATAACTGATTATATATAACTGATAATATGGATAATGGTCTTGTTACATTAAAAAAAACACTTGATACAGTTCTTTATTCTGGGTATGAATACCTGCTCACCAAGGAAATAAAAGAGTTCAGGGTTCCCGGACATATAGCCATAATCATGGACGGGAACCGCAGGTATGCCCGAAAGCTGGGTATGACTGTCTGGCAGGGGCACAACCTGGGTGCAAACACAACAGAAAACGTCCTTGACTGGTGCTATAAACTGGGTGTGAAGCAAATAACAGTCTATGCCTTTTCCACAGAGAACCAGAACCGCTCAGATAAGGAAAAGCAAAAAATCTTCGAGATTATAGGTATCAAGCTTGAGAAACTAATGCAGGATGAGCGTACTCATGAGCGAAGGATGCGGGTTAGGATACTGGGAAATATTGACCTGTTACCTGCCGGATTAAGGGAAACAGCAAGGCAGGCCGAGACCATCACAAGGAATTACGATAGTATGTACCTGAACATTGCCATTGCCTATGGAGGCCGCCAGGAGATCGTGGATACCGCAAGAGTACTTGCCCAAAAGGTAAAAAGCGGCCAACTTGATGTGTCTGATATTAACGAGGAGATCATCTCATCCCACCTGTATCCCTCTACCAGCCTGGCAGTTCCTGATGTTGACCTGATCATCAGGACCGGTGGCGATGAGAGGATGTCTAATTTCCTGCCCTGGCAGGCCAACGGCAATGAATGTGCCGCCTATTTTTGTGCACCCTACTGGCCCGAGTTCAGGAAGATAGATTTCCTGCGTTCTATAAGAACCTTCCAGACAAGGGAATATGAGTGGCAGAAGAATACTGTGCGACGTATTGTCAGGCTCCTTGGGCATACAGGCCAGGTAGAGGTTGAGCAGGTTATCCGCATGAGCATGAAGGTAGGGGATATCACAACAGAAGAAGTACTGGCCATTCTGAAAGACCTGTCAGGCAACAGGGAAATGAAAGATGTTGCCTTTGTGTGGTAATTTTATCCTGAAATTTTAACGAAACTTTAATAATCAGTATACACATCCTTCTGGACAATGGACATTGAAGGTTATGCAAAGCGAGCATTGTTATCGGGTGAGAACGAGGGCCAGATAGAGGAGAGGCTGAGCCGGCGGATACTTGAGATAAAGGGTGATAAGGTAACCCAGCACCATGCAAGGGAACTGGCCCATGCTGTAATGGTGGAAGCCAGTGCCACCCTTAAGCCCGAGGGTGAGATACTTGAACCTGTTACATCAGGCATTACCATGGGACAATTCGGCGTGGGCAGCCGGGGCGCAGGGGATTTCTATACCCATGAGCAAATAGCCAGGGTGATAGGCAAGACAACAGCTGAAGTAGATTCCACACACCTGGACGATTCAGGCGTGGTCAAGACAGGCAGCGGTGAGTACCATGTGCTGACAGTGGACGGCATCCACAGCAGGCTCAGTGATTACCCCTTCCTGGCAGGATTCCATGTGGCCAGGGCGGCGCTTCGGGATATCTATGCAATGGGGGCCCGGCCGCTGGCCATGTTGTCTGATATCCATCTGGCTGATGACGGGGACGTGGGCAGGATATTCGACCATATTGCAGGTATTACAGCAGTGGCTGAACTTACAGGCGTGCCATTGATAACAGGTAGCACCTTGCGCATCGGTGGGGACATGGTTATAGGGGAACGTATGACAGGCGGTGTTGGTGCAATGGGTATAACCCAGACCATCTCTGCCAGGATATTAGCAGAGCCCGGTGATCTGGTACTGATGACAGAAGGGGCGGGAGGAGGCACCATCTCCACCACTGCCTTGTATTATAATAGACATGATATTGTGGATGAGACCATCAATATCAAGTTCATCGATGCATGTGAGGCCATCATGGAAGCAGGGCTTCTGGAACGTATCCATGCCATGACCGATGTGACAAACGGTGGTGTGCGGGGTGATGCAAATGAAATTTCCCGAACTGCGGGAGTAGAACTCGTGTTTAAGGAAGACCGTATCCGGCCGCTGGTAAACCCGTCAGTACTGTCTATGCTGGAAGAACTTAAGATAGATTACCTGGGTGTATCCCTGGATGCACTTCTCATCATTGCTCCGCCCGGTGCTGCAGATGACATAATCGGAGTACTCAGGTCAAAGGACATTGCGGCAGATGTGATCGGAGAGGTCGTGGAGGGTTCAGGTGCCAGAATTGAGATCAATGGTGAAATTGTGGACTTTTCCCCCAGGTTCAGGGAGTCTGCATACACACCGATAAAAAAACTGGTAGGTGAGGAAGAGCCAATGGACTTTAAGCAAATGTGTAACAAAATTGATAATGCTGCCCTGGCAGCTATTGATAAGAAGCGCCGGATCGTTGAAAGATTGAAGCAATAGTGGTCAGGAAAATGTAAATTTCAGGCAGTATGAACAGGATTGACAGGATACGATCCAACCCTGTAAATCCAGTAAATCCTGTTAAAAGATTTGATTGAAACTAAGAAAATCACCTATATCGATATCGAAATGGGTTTATACTTTCCTATATATTCAAAAACCAAATAATATTTAACAGAGTCCTATGTGGTAAAATTTTTATTGTCTGAAGATAAAAGTGTTAAGACATTAGTATCAATATTAGGTTCTTAACTGTAAACCATATAAGGGTGATAGGCTCATGAATTGGAAAATTATCATTGTCATTTCTCTTTTATTATTTGTACCGTTCATTGTATCTGCGAACCTGGCTCCAGAGGCTGACTGGACAGTGAGCCTGGGTGGGAACCGCCAGGAGATCATTTATGATATTATCCAGACATCAGACGGCGGTTATATCGCTACCGGGATGACCGCTTCTAAAAGTTCCAGTAATGATGTGTACGTAGTAAAGCTCAGTCCTGCAGGTGAGGTGGAATGGGAAAATAATTACGGAGATATAAAAGTGGATTATGCAAAATCCATACGACAGACCTCAGATGGAGGATACATAATCGGGGGAGGGACCAGGTCCTTCAATGTTGGTGTTATTGATTATTATATTATCAAGCTGGATACTTCAGGTGAAGTCCAGTGGGAAAATAAGTATGGTGGCAGCCAGACCGATATGTGTGAAACTATAATCCAGACAGAGGATGGCGGTTATATGGCGGCAGGCCAGTCCTGGCAGAATATCCTTGAAGGGAATATGCATCTTATCAAACTGGATACAAGCGGCAACAAGGAATGGGATAAGACCATTGGCGGCGGCCTGGAGGACGGGGCGTACGATATCCAGCAGACTCCTGATAGTGGATATATCGTTACAGGATATACACGTTCGACTACCGACGGCAGCTATGAGGTTTATATTGTAAAAACCAATCCTGGTGGAAATGTGGAATGGAGTAAGGATTTCGGCGGCGGTAGTGACGACCAGGCATTTTCGCTTGAACAGCAAGGGGACGGATATGTTGTTGCTGGATATACAAAATCACATGGGGAATCATCTGACGTTTATGTGGTGAAGGTTGACCTGGACGGAAATCTGGTATGGGAGAAAACCTTTGGAGGAAGGGATACTGAAGAGGTGGCACAATCCATCAGTAAGACATCTGATGGTGGATACATACTGACAGGCAAAACTAACCAGTACACGTATGGTGCCTATGATTTGTATCTCCTGAAACTTGACAGTAATGGTATTGAGCAGTGGAGCCAGGTATTTGGCGGTGAGAATGATGATTTTGGATATTGCGCTATCCAGAATTCCAAAGGTGGGTTCACTGCTGCAGGCCAGACCAAATCTACAGGATTCGGCGGTGATGTCTATATTCTCAAGACAAAGGACCCGTTGGGTGGCAAGACATCTGGTAGCAGCGGACTCGAGGATATTCCTGAATACGGCTCGCCCTCACTGGGTGTTTTGTTTTGTTTCTTGATGCTGGTCACGGCAGGGCTGGTTATTCGAAGGCGGTCGTGACCGGACCTGCCCACTCATTTGTTTTCATTCTGGTATATACCGCTGTAGCCTTCGCTAACATCACTGCTGAGCCTGAAAAAGATCAGCTGTACGACCCTGGCATTGCGCTTCAGCCTGAAACCTGCAGGGTTGTGCACCCACCAGCAGGCTCTCGCTGCGCCCGCTATATCCTGCATCCCACACAGCTGTCTCAAGCGCAACACCGCATTGCAATAGACTTGAGCTAGCTTTCAATAGTGAATAATACTTTTACTTGAAGTACTCTGAAATTTCATGTTGCTTCAATAATTCATGTTCATATTGGTAATCACCACTATAAGATTTCCCATGACTTGAAATTTTCGAAAGTTTAACAAATATTAACTGAAGAATACGTGCATTTTTTTTAATATAAAAACCAGCCTTGGCATAAACAATTAATAAACATTCACTTCTCCCGCTATAACCTGCATCCCATATAGCAGTTTCAATGGACACTCCACTTCTTAATAAACTTGAGCGAGGTGCACCAAATGCCATAATATCCTTTGGGATATTTACTTTTTCATTAAAAATTATTTTATAATGCCCAGTAGGTAAAAATAACCAACCATCACTATCAAATTTCATTTCGTAAGTTTCAGGTAGTTTTCTTTCTGAGTTATCAAATGCAATTCTTCCTGAATCGTATTGGGAGAATTCTTCTACTTTTTTTATTGTCAACTCAAATCCATTAGGCTGCAATTGTTCATTCAAATCAATCGCATTTTCTATTAAAGGTGGATATCCTTTACTACGTTTTAACATACTTTTAAGTATACTATAAGAAATTACTGATCCTGGGATTTCTTTAATTTTAATCATATTTTTAATAATTTTGTACTAAATATTGGCATAATTGTTCTTCGATAGTTGTGGATATATTTGACATTCCTTCTGAAGTTAATCCAGTTTTTGAATATATTCTACCAAAGTGAAATTCATCCATTGTAATTTCTTCTTCAGTACAGAGTTTCATACAATCCTGTGAAATAATTATAAGTGGTTTTTCATTAGAGATTTCAATATGTTTTTGTGAGGTTATTAGAATTGCCGTATTACCCACCCTTAAATCATAAAAAACACCATTACAATTGTTTTCATCAAAAGTGTCATGTTTTATTAATTTTCCCTGTGAAACTAGAGAGATAATTTCTTTGTCAGTTAATCTAAGTCCAATGAAATATGGGTCATTATTTCTTCCTCTCCTCATTATTCAATTACTCCACACCATTTATTCGATTTTCAGATTTAAAATAAGATTTGATTATTTATAAAATCATCATAAGAAAAAAAATAATTTTAACTTTTTTATATTTTATTATATTTAATACTGTTGGGCTTGACTTGGACGGCAGGTTCGATCTTGTGTTCTATAAGGGGGGGTTGGACCTTTGTTGCTTGGATGAGTTCTTGTTTTGAGAGCATGAAAGTTACCTCAGTTTGTAGGAAGTTTTGTACTGATTTATATGTGTCGATTGTTGATGTACCCCCTCTATCTCAACTGCAATTAATAATGATAATGATTATAAGTTCAGATTACTTTCATTCCTCTTGCACCTTTATTTTATGATATTTTCGTATGTTTACCAAAGGAAGATTAAATGAAATGATAGTTATGGAGACAGCACTTTTGCATTGCGGACGAAACGAAAAATCGGGTTGCGAGTATTATTTACAGGCCTACGGTACTTAAGTTCGAGGTATGTGACTGCAAACATTAGGTTTTTATCATGATCTCGTAGGCTTAAAAAACCAAAATAACTTTTTCAAACCTAAAGATTAGGGGCAATTTAAACTGAAAGCCAAGCATAATATATATATATAAGTAGGAAGAATTTTCTAATCATAAAGAGGATTTAAGAATGTCATTATTAACAGACACCGATTTAAGTAAAATCATTTGTACTGATGAGATATGTGAAGATAAGGTCAAAAAAATCCAAATTTTTCCATTTGCTGAAAAATCTTTGACACCGGTTGGTTATGATTTAAGAGTTGGGAATCTATATTCGTCAGCATTTAAATCAGATAAATTTAAACTAACAAAAGATGATAAAATTATAATTGACCCCAGAGACACGGTGTTGATTACAACTTTAGAATCGATTAATATGCCTACCGATAGATCAATTTCTGCTTTGATACTCTCAAAAGTTTCAAAAGTTTCAGAAGGATTATCACATATATCTACAACGATTGACCCTGATTGGAAGGGACCTCTTTTAATTGCTATGAATAATCATTCAAAAAATAAGGTTGAACTGAATTGTGGAGACGCTTTTTGCACGGTAGTTTTTTTTGAGAATAAATCACCGTCTACAAAAAAGTGTGGGAAAGAGCCAGGAAGAAATGATCTTTTTATGAAGCAATGGATTCATGAAGCTCGCAAAGTAAAACAAAAAGAAATGTTAAAAACTTTTGTTTCTCCGGGGATTATTATTTTATCTTTGATAATAGGGTATTCCTTTTTTGGAAATAACCCTGGCTTTATAGCTACTACAGCCGCTGGAGTTGCTATATCTCAAATAATTAAAAGTTATTTAGATTGAACATCATATTCATATTGAAAAATATTTTTAAAATATCTTATCGCTTTAAATATAATATTGTAAATAACCTATATTGCAAGAATTTTAATGATTTCTATGCAATATGCATAGATATAATTAAAAAACCCGCACAACAACGATCCTGGCAACCGCAACAACAACCAGGGCTTTCGTCTTCTTCAGTTGATTGTCATGCCGGAAGTGTATTGTTTACGGATGATGCACCAGTGCTTGGATAATGACCAGATTGCTATCCTGTGCCGGAGTTTACCGGAAGAAGAGACTTTTCCCGCCGCCTCTGGTATAGGATAACTTCGAAGGCGGTGGCGGGTATTTACCTTTTGAAAACACAATGAAAAACTTTAAAACCAATAACAAAATAACGTGTTATCATATATCCAAATCTCTAATAAGTATCTTTGGTGAAAAAAGAAAATGCCTGATATTGAAATCAAACGTGGATGTGAAGTACTTCCGGACAACAATGTCAGATTTGGTATCAAGGTAATCAATAACAGTTAATTCCTGATTGTTGACGTAGATGTTATACTGGATTATAGTGAATCTCTTTTCAAGCTTGATGGCAGTACAATCCAGAACCTGGGTATTATTAATCCTACCGTTCCCCGCACCGCCGAGTTTATCTTAAAACCTCTGGGCTGTATTCACAGGGAAGAAATTGCAGCAACTGTCAGGTATAAAGACCATACAGGTAAGAGGCACATACTGGATATGCGCCCAAAGGAAGTGCACTGCGTTTGTCCTCTCCTGAAAGGAAAGCCCATGAACATGGGCGAGTTCTTTGAGCTGTCAGAGTCGGGGCATACGGCAGAAGCGGGACTAAACTTCCAGGGAGTGGATGCTATCCGGCTCACTTCATTTCTGGTGCACACTGTGAAAATCGAAAAGGCATACTACCTGGGCAATTACGAGGTCACCCAGAAGCAGTGGCGTGAGGTCATGGGTATCAATCCTTCAAATTTCAAGGGTGATAACCTGCCTGTGGAAAATGTATCATGGAACGATGCCCAGGATTTTGTCAAAAAGCTCAACGAGAAAGAAGGTACGGACAAATACCGCTTGCCATCCGAGGCTGAATGGGAATATGCAGCCCGTGCCTGGACTACCACACGATATTCATTCGGTAATGATGACTCAGACCTGGGCGATTATGTGTGGTATAATTACAATTTGGGTAGGAAGACCCATACAGTGGGCCAGAAGCAGCCCAATCCTTGGGGTTTGTACGATATGCATGGCAATGTTTGGGAATGGGTGCAGGATGAGTGGCATAGTGACTATGATGGTGCACCAACTGATGGCAGTGCCTGGGAAGATGGTAGTAATTCATACCGTGTCTGGCGAGGCGGCGGCTGGATCAGCATTGCAGGATTCTGCCGGTCAGCCCAACGCGACACACGCTACAGCATAGTCACAGGCGACCACTTCCCCCACCTCGGATTTCGCCTTCTTCAGGAGGTGTAGCTATTTTCCCCTTTACCACTTACTCTAAAATGCTGCAAAGCGGCATTTACCACTGGCAGTCCGAAGGCTGAGTATACGTAAGTCGCACCAGCCGAGGTGTGTTAAATACTCACCCGTATGACGAACGCATTAAAAATATATTAAAAGATATTTACATTGTTCGTGATATTATGCTAACATTATTTGTGACATAATGGCAAATGATTGTAGTAACATATAATTGGATCGGGTGCGGATGAAGAAAGATAAAATTTTAGATAAGGTTATTTCAGGTCAACATGACACTAACATAAAATTTCAAGATTTGAGAAAGCTACTCTTGAATTGTGGTTTCTCAGAGAGGATTCGAGGTGACCATTATATATTTACTAACGAACATATTTTTGAAATAATAAACTTACAGCCACTGAAAGATGGAAAAGCAAAACGATATCAAGTCAAGCAGGTGAGGGATTTGCTTTTCAAATATAAATTCCATATGGAGATGAATTAAATATGCAGGAGGATATAAAATACGAACTTATCATCTATTGGAGTGAAGAAGATGATGCTTATATCGTGGAAGTACCAGAACTTCCGGGTTGTATGGCAGACGGCAGGACATATAACGAAGCAATCCGGAATGTTCTTATTGTCATTGAGGAGTGGATAGATACAGCCAGAGAACTTGGACGAGATGTTCCGGTGTCAAAAGGCAGATTGATTTATGCGTAATATTTAAACGTCTTGCTACACAACTGCAACGTCCTGGACGATCGCGGCAACGAATGTCGGCTTTCGTCTTCTCCATGTTTTGTAACTACTTATCCCTTTACACCTTTACAACTTGCCCCATAAACGCCACATTGCGGCATTTACTTATACTGGCGTATCACCAAGCCTGTGCATGCGTTAAGCCACACAAGCAGGGGGTGGAGCCGCCGCCTGACCCCGTCCGCAAGGGCGAGCGCTTGGAAAGCAACAGTGTGAATGAATATAATATGCATACATTATTATTTTTTTTAACTTGACATATGAACCTATGTCGAGATTGTCGGAAAAGCCTAATATTCAAATATTTTAGCTTTGCTGTCTAAACTTGACCAGGTGCAGCATGCTGATTTAGCTTTAACAATATTTCTGGAATTTTCAATTTAGGCGCTTTTAAGGTACTTTTCCGACAATCTCATGTCAGAGATTGTCGGAAAAGTCTAATTTTCGAATATTTTAGCTTTACTGTCTAAACTTGACCGGGTGCAGCATAGTGATTTAGTTTTAACGATATTTCAGGAAGTTTCAATTTAGACGTTTTTCAGGTACTTTTCCGACAATCTCATGTCAAGTTAAATATAAGATGACTGTTGAAAATGAATTTTAATCGAAACAAAGACAAAAAAAATAAAGGTGTAACAATTGAATAGTTCAATTATCACCGTAAATTTATTTAGTTTATTCTTTCTTTTTCCTTGAACTAATAATAAACATCAATCCAAGTACAGCAGCTACTGGCAGGGCAATTGTGGGGAATTCTGGAATTGCGTTAATACCTGTTTGAATTGTCGCCTCTTGCGTTTCTATTGAACTGTCGACTCCATCGAATTCATAGTGTGCTTCATAGGTAACAACATATTTTCCATTTACAGCATTAACATTTGTATAAGAAATAGTCCAAGTTTTGGAATTACCCCATTTGTCTGTTAGTTCTGTACCAAGGTTTCCGTTAATTGATGTACTAATTCCAGTTGGTACGTTTAAAATTTTAATTTTTGTAATGTTTTGATTTGTAGCATCCCCGGTCAATGTCAAAGTAGCAGTTTGAGTATTTGTTTCTCCTATATTAATTATGATGGGATCATCAATTACAGACAAACTTGGATTGACCGATCCAGCCGCAGCCGTCCCAATCATCCCTACCAAACCAAAAATTAGCAGGGCACTTATTATTAATTTATTCATTTTTCTTCCCATCCACTTAAATTCGAAATTTAAATAAGGATTAATAATATTATAAATAATGGAGTATATAAATCTTCTGAAAAATATTAAAACTGATAATCATGATTATCATAACCATTCTTATTTCTAAAGTGCCAAAGAATCCAAACGCAAATCAATCAAGTTAGAAAAACACCACATGTCCCCATCAATCTAAATAAATTCACCACGGTACAAATATCCCTATTGTACAAAACACCCCTGTCACAACAAACATAGCCCATGTGCCTTGCTTCTCAGTAACTCTCATATAATACGGCAATACCCACTTAAGCGTTAAAGCATTGGGCACCTCAATGCTCCCGTCCGCCCTTAGCCGACCAAACTTCGCAACTGGATATTTCCTCACCCGCCAGTACACATACATCAGGAAATTGACTGTATGGGGAATCAGCATGATAAAGCCGCTCACAATAAAACCTTGTATCACAATAATCACCCCAATGGCCGAGCCCACGGTCAGCGACCCGATATTGCCCCAGAATATCCTGGATGGATACCGTTCAAATAAATAAAAGCCAAGGGTTGCCCCGGTAATACTGACCACAGATAAAATATTCTCCACATCTTCCACAAGAATGCTCTTGATGATTAATGAGACCAGGACAATAACAGACAGACCGGAGGCCATACCATTATATCCTGAATGCATATTGACTAGGTTTGAAGCGACCAGGACATACGTGGGCACAATGAATTGAAGATAGAATATTCCCAGTTCCACTGACCCGAAAGCCGGGAATATGATGGCTGTATGGGTTGCATATTGAATCAAAGGGTATGAGCAATAATACATTAAAAGTAGCTTTGATGTACGGCCAATGTCGATCATATCGTCCAGCACACCGAACAGGCCGAACATGGCGATCACAATAAGCGCCACATAATTCGTAGGTGTGAACTCAAAAAACAGGGAGTTGAGTGACAGGGCAAGCATGGCAAGGAGGAGGATGGCTATCCCGCCGCCGGTGGGCACCATCTTTTCGCCGGGTTTGTAGTAGTCTTTTACTACCATGCCTTTTTTTGTGAGTTTCCTTATGAAGTAGGGCATTGAAATTGCAACGCCTAATAGTGGAAGCAAGAGTACGCACAGTATTTCGATTGTGATGAACTGCTGGTAGGTGAGGTGACTGAGTGTGTCGAAAATCTGCAAAGTGTTGGCTATCCCCTTATTTTTCAAATTTTTTTATGTTGTATATTGCATTTTCAGGGGTTTAACTTTTGTGGTAAATCGGGTTTAAGAGAATTGAGTGGAATGGGACTTGAGCAATGTGTGTCTAGAGATATCAATCTATATTGATTGAACTGTTTGACAATACGAATTAGAGCTTGAAATGATGTAAGTATTTTGTGTCAATTACAAAAAAATTAATAAATTGAACCGCAAATTATTAAAAGTTGCAAAGTAACAGCCAAACAAAGAAAGGAGATAAGAGAATTATTCAATCCTCTTTTCTTCTTCTATTGTGCAACATGAACATTATTCCTATAATTGCAGCTATTGGCAGGGCAATTGTGGAGAATTCTGGGATGGGAACTGCATGACAATTAACCCGTAATGAATTCGCGAATGTAAGTGGATCACTATTAGAGCTACCACCTTTCATTAGTACAATTGTCCATTCTTCACCAAAATACCATCCATTTACACCAGGATATGTTAGTGTTTCAATATGTGGATCAGATTCGGTAGGTTCATCGACTCCACTTAAAAATTTAGGATTTGTATGAAATCCATCTCGATTACTAACATCATTATAAGGTCCCGTTAGGCCATCATTATTTGCATCAGTTTCATCACTCCACAAATAAGATTCTGAAACAACAGGTAAAGTACCTGGTTGGTAATATCTGATTTGATAATATTTTTCATCCATTAAATCCCATGCTTTGGCTTCAATCCCACTTCCTGTCCAACTTGTTTCTAAATGATCATTTACTGTAGCAACTGCAACAAAAACACCAGTGATCAATAAAAATATTGTTAATATTGCACCTTTCATTATTATATTATTTCGTAAATTTAACATACCTCATAACCTCCTATAATTACCCTACTCTTCATTTTCACTTTTATCCATACAACCTAACGTACAGAACATCGGTTGTCTAACAAACTCCTCAAGAATAACCATTTCCTTGTGGCAGTAATCACATTCAACCATTTTAAATTGCATTTTTATACCACCTTTAATTATATATTAATGAATTAATTAATTATCAAGTACTTAAATTTTTCCGAAAACTTCGAAAATTATTATAATTGTAATACTTATAATGCTCATGTATCCATATTATTTATGCGACATGCTTTAATAGAAATATAAACACCCCCCTGCATTCATATAATAGAGATTTTCCGACGCTTTACCAGTAAAGTTTTAATCATAATTTTGCCTGAAAATTCCAGAAATAGAAAAAAAAATCAGCAATCCTTATCAATACATCCCATATAATATAACTATTAATTAAGTTAGCAGAATAAAATGAAAACAGCAGGTAACAAATGGACATCATCCAGGCAATAATATTAGGAATCGTCCAGGGCATCTTTGAATGGCTGCCCATAAGCAGCGAAGGGCAGTCCATGCTAATCCTGCTCAACGCCCTGAAAATGAATGTAGATGAAGCAATATCAGTAGCCATATTCCTGCATGTGGGCACATCCCTTGCAGTAATAATAAAATTCAAGGATGAGTTTATATCAATATTATCCGGCTCCGACCGTGAACTTACCAGGATCATAGTGGTCAGTACCGCATGTACAGGACTTACCGGCCTGCCGCTGTATTTTATATTAAAAAGCACCTTTTCAGGTGGTACTGCCGCCACGGTCTTGATAGGTGTAATGCTAATCCTTACCGGAATCATCCTGGGCCTGAATAAACAATCAGGACATAAAACAATTGATTCAGTTACCCTTCCTGATATGATAATACTTGGACTGGTACAGGGGTTTGCCATTCTACCAGGCATTTCCCGCTCGGGTGTGACCATGACCACATTACTTCTTCGAAATGTTGAACAAAAGACAGCACTGGTAATCTCATTTTTGATAAGTGTTCCAGTTGTGCTGGGTGCAGTTGCCCTGGATGCTGGTACGATCCTCAAATTTGATCCCGTTCATGGGCTGGCAATGTTGGTATCATCACTGTTAGTCGGATATATCATGATGGATTTTTTATTGAAATTTGCAGACAAAGTGGATTTTTCCATTTTTTGCATATCTCTGGGACTTATAACCTTAATCCTGACTGCCGGGTATTATGTCATATGATATGGCAAATGTTTGTTGAAAAAAATATCCTTCAAATATTGCAAAATGTTTTAACCTACTAATAATGTATTTATATCGATGGCAAGAGATGTGCGGCTTATAAATATTTTTGAATTTTTCCTGTTATTAAGCATTATATATGCTGTATTTATCTTTTATCTCTCATCACTTAGTGATATATCCATACATATGGGTTTTATTGATAAACAGTACATGTTGAAATTTTTTTCCATTTTCGAACGTTTTGGGTTAGGTATTATCACGGAAATTTCGGTATTTGCCTATTCAAACTATGACAAATCAATGCATTTTATTTTATACACAGGATTTGGTATTGTGCTTTACCTGACAATGCATTTTTCAGGAAATCCTATTTTACGAAAATATACTGTAATATTAGTTTTATTAATAGGTGTATTATATGCAATAACTGATGAGATGCATCAGTCCTATGTGCTGGGTAGGTCAGCATCTAAGGCTGACCTTGTGGCAGACACTGCAGGTCTTATTTTTTCACTGATCATGATGCCAGTTTTGATTTACATTACAAAAAGGATTGGTGGGTGGATTCACAGAGGTAAAACACTGTAACCTCATCACCACTATTTATTTCAACCCCTCTGCAAGTTCGATCTCACTTCTCCACCACCCCGCGATCTTCTCCACATCAGCCCTCGAATCCCGCACATCCCCTACCCTCTTATCCTCATGCACAATACCCACCCCGGTCCCGGTAGTATTCACGATCATCTCAGCAAGCTCCCGGATTGTAACACTAGCACCAGTAGCTACATTGAACACCCCGCCATCCCCATGTTCCATAGCAGCCACATTTGCGCGCACAACATCCAGCACATGCACAAAGTCACGCGTTTGCCCGCCATCACCGTATATCAAAAGGTCTTCACCTGCCCAGGCGCGGGAAAGGAATATCGGGATGGCCGCCGCATACGTCGAGTTAGGATCCTGGCGCGGACCATAAACATTGAAATAGCGCAGGCATGTGGTGCGAAGGCCGTGGTTAATGTAGAACATGTGCGCCAGGTACTCGCAATCAAGCTTTGATATGGCATACGGTGAAGCAGGCTCTGGAAGCATATCCTCGCGTTTAGGGAGGATTGGATTGTTTCCGTAGACTGCAGCGGATGAGGCAATGATCACCTTAATAACACTCGCATCAAGGGAAGCTTGCAGTACATTCAGCGTGCCCAGGGTGTTGATGTTAAATGCATCCGCAGGCTTCTGGCAGCTAAGCGGTACAGAGACAAGCGCAGCATGGTGAAACACATAATCTGCACCCTTCGCGGCTTTGGTAACTGTAGCCTGGGCGCAGATATCACCCTCGATGAAAGTGATGTTGTTGCTCTTTGGGATGTTGCGTGAGTAGCCTGTCGAGAGGTTGTCAAGAATGGTCACATTGTGCCCGGCAGATGCGAAATATCCGGCAATGTGCGAGCCGATGAAACCTGCGCCGCCTGTAACAAGAATATTCATTATTTATACCACCTTTTTAATTTAATATTTATTCATCTCTCTTTTTTGTTAACTGATATATCGTTACCAGACTTGATTTAAATATTCTTGATTTTTCTTCAGTGTATCGTTATTTTAATCGTTACCTTTGATTATGTATTTTGGGTCGTGTACTAAATTACGTGACCAAATAAGGTATTTCATCATTTATGTCCACTACTGATAGTTATATTGGGTAATGTAGTAAAATTGTTTAAATCTTCCTGCCACATAACGGTTCTTCCACAAAGTCACGATTTATTTAATGCTACCGTATTTTACCCTTTTTCATCCAATTATTGTAACTAACCCATTTTCAACCATTTCTTTCAACTCATTGTGTGATGTTTAATTGGATATGGAAATAATATCCACCCCATGCAGCGCCCCCATGTATTTTTCCCAACCGCTTTCCAGGACTGCATACATTCCACCATATGCTCATGTGAATACTCCTTACCATATACGCTCCATTTATCATCATCCCGACTGCGGGCCGTCCTGCAGGTGTATACGATAATGGGGCAGTTGTAACATTAAATTATTGAGAAAACTATTAACTTTATAAGACCAAGTGATTATTAATGACTTTCAAAGATGTAGTAAAAAACACTATCAAACAACCCAATCAATGTATGACCCATCAAAACATAAAATCTTTTACTATCGATTTTCCTACTTTTACATAAATTCCCCCAAATCCAGAAAAGAGAACAACCTGACTTGTTTTGCATCCATCTCTTCAACAACCAAATCAACCTTGCCACCCTTCTTCCCTTGCACAAGAGCAACACGTATCCCCCCAACTTCTCCACAATATCTCCATGCAAGGCCGGGGTGTACAGTATCGAGGGCACTGCCAGGGGGGTCAGGCCCGTGGATGCTGTGGAAATGATGAAAATGCTGGGTGAGGTTCGTTATTTGGAGGAACTGGGTGTGCTGGTGGTCCTGACTGGTAGGGGAGTCACGAACCCCTGACTTGAATACGACTTGATGATGCGTTTTACCTATGGGTTTTTATTCTATAACACACACGCCCGTCACTCAATATCCCCTGCTTCGCCTGAAAACTTCGATTACATACACAGTGTTCTCTTTGATCATGTAAATGATGCGGTAATCTCCCACTCTTAGCCTGTGCTTTTGTGGTCTGGTGTTTGTCAGTGGTTTTATATCTGCACCTGATCTTGGTTGGTTTGGGTTTATTTCCAACTCTTTCAACGCACTTCTAATCCTTTTTTGTAATTGTTTTTGCAGGGAGTGAAATTGCTTTTGGAAAGTACGGGAAACGATTACAGAATACATTAGAGTTCGTCCAGCGAAATGAACTCATCATTTTCAAGTATTTTGTTCCATCGGTTGTCCAACCTTTTCCAGCCGGCTTCTTTGATGAGCTTCCTGATTATATTGTTATAGCTCTCACCCTTTTCCCCAAATTGACGTAATATTTCTTTTGTTTCCGAAGATACAGCTATTGTTGTAGCAGACATTGTTAATTACCTATAACTATTATAGGTGTTATATCACTTATAGTACTTACATAGCATAGCAAATACTAACTTTATTTATGAATCACCCACCTGAATGTTGAATACAACTTGATGACGCGGTTCTCTCGCTCCTATTATTTTCGTGTACTTGCGCCTGATTTGTGAGTTTTTTTAGTGGGGTGCGGTTGATTTTAGATTATCAGATCGCCCCGTCACTATACCTCGGACTTAAGTACCGTAGGCCTGTATATAATACCTGCCACCCGATTTTCCATCTTGTCCGTCAGTATAGATTTTCATATTTTTTCCTAACTTTATCAAGAAACTCACCCAAACATAAACTTTCCTGAACAATTTCAGAAAGCATCCCACAATCAATACCTATAAACCATTATACCGATAAATAAACATACAAATTTCAGGGAGTCATACCATGATAAAGATCTTCGGAGTCTCAGGAAGCCCCAGGAAGGGCTCAACAGATTATATTGTAAATGAAGCCCTCAAATACCTTGAGGAAAAATACGGTGCAGAAACAAGGTATTTCCCCGCGCGTGGCAAACACCTCAACTTCTGCATCCATTGCGACTACTGCATCCGCGAGCGTAGCGGCTGCATCCACAAGGACGACATGCCCGAGTTCTACGACGGCCTGGAATGGGCGGACGGTATCATCATCGGCACCCCTGTGTACCAGGGCAACCTGAGCGCCCAGACCAAGACCATGCTGGACCGCTACCGGGCCATGGTGGCAAAGGACCCCGACATCCTGCGCAACAAAGTGGGTGCAGCCCTGGCAGTAGGCGGCGACCGTGTGGGCGGCCAGGAGATAGCACTGCAGTCCATCCACCACTTCTATATCATCAGCGAGATGATACCGGTCGGCGGTGGTTCGTTCGGTGCCAATCTGGGCGGGACCTTCTGGTCACAGGACCGGATGGCCGAGGGTGCAGCCGAGGATGAAGAGGGGCTGCGTTCCATGCGCAAGACCATGAACCGGATGATTAAGACACTGGGAGTGCTCAGGGGTGAAGATATACCGAAAAAAGGTTGAGGATCAGTCAGTAAAACTCAGCTTCTTATCTGCGTATCTTGCGAAAGTAATCCACCCTCTTTCAAGAATTATCTGGTCAATGAAAAGCATAGGTGTGGCTTGGAATACAATCCAATGTACGACCAAGGTGTCAGATGGGTTTGATGGGTGCAGGGTGTGTAATAGTAGATTTAGTAAAGAGATTGTCGCCAAATTATTTTTTTAATTCTTCAAACCAGCTTAAGCCATTCCTCTCTGGTTATTTTAGCATCTTTTATTATTTTCCTTACCATTCCTTTTCCAATATCCTCACCTGGATGAACAGTGATAATTGTAGTCCGCCCATCAATATGCCGCAGAAATAGATGACTTCCTTTTTGTCTAATCTGCTGAAAACCTATTTTTTCAAGTGACTTGATAACTTTTTTAACAGGAAGTGGAGTGATTTTATCCATTTAAACAGCAACCTTGACTTTCTGGATGCCAATGAATTCTAATGGTGTTTCATTAATGAAGTCCGATTCAACTTCTAAATAGAGTTCTATCGCTTCTTTAATCCTTTCGTTTAATACATCTAGATTTTCTGCCTGTGTATGACATCCTTCAAGTTCTGGTACAGATGCTACATAAATACCATCTTCATCTTGCTCGATGACTATCGTGAATTCTTTGTTCATACTAATTCTTCACAATCCTATAATATTATAAATATTAATATGGGAGCAATGTTATGAATCTATCGATTGAAATTATTATACCTCCTGAATTTATAGGTGGTGTCCAAAATTTTAGTAGGATGTATTTATTTATCTGAATACTGTGCTTATACAGTATCGGAATATTTTTCTGATAATTTAAGAATACTATTGCATCCGTGAGCGCAGCGGCTGCATCCACAAGGACGACATGCCCGACTTCTACGACGGCCTGGAATGGGCGGACGGCATCATCATCGGCACCCCCGTGTACCAGGGCAACCTGAGCGCCCAGACCAAGACCATGCTGGACCGCTGCCGTGCCGTGGTGGCTAAGGACCCCCACATCCTGCGCAACAAAGTGGGTGCGGTCCTGGCAGTGGGCGGCGACCGTGTGGGCGGCCAGGAGATAGCCCTGCAGTCCATCCACCACTTCTATATCATCAGCGAGATGATTCCGGTCGGCGGCGGTTCGTTCGGTGCCAACCTGGGTGGGACCTTCTGGTCTTAGGACCGGCTGGCCGAAGGCGCGGCCGAGGATGAAGAGGGGCTGCGTTCCATGCGCAAGACCATGAACCGGATGATGAAGATGCTGTGAGTGGTCAGGGGTGAGGATATCCCGAAAAAAGATTGAGAATCTGATGAAAATAATTGCCACAGAGCGCACAGAGGACACCGAGGGTAAATACTCTGTGTTCTCTGTGTCCTCTGTGGCAGAATCGAATGAACAGATTACACAGATGAAAAGCAGAAATCAATTTTGTTTGGTGTTTATTTATGCTGCAATGTTTTATGTTATGCTCAATGGCAGTATCAGTACCTTATTCTTGACACTATTCCATCAAATCCACCATCAAAACTGGCCAGGTGGTCTATGCCCTTATTTTTCATCAATTCGATTATTGAGCAGTCAGTAAAACTCAACTTCTTATCTGCGTATCTTGCGAAAGTAATCCACCCTTTTTCAAGAATCTCCTGGTCAATGAAAAGCATATTAATGAACCTCGGGATATCCTTCTTTTCATTCCCAAGTATGATGTCCCTTGCCTGTCCGGCTTTTTTTACATCGCCTGTCTTGTAAAGTATAAAAGTCATCAATTCGTTCAAAACAAAGTCAGAGGTAAATGCTGCACCATACTTGTTTTTCATTATGCTTTCAAGCAGGCCCGTGGCGGCACTATGATGCTCATCCTTCCTGTTAACGTATGCAATAAAGATGCCTGTATCTATAAAAATACTCATCTCATGCCCCGTATATTGTAATGTCGATATCTAACTCTTCTGTTTTAACACCCCAATCGGTCTGAAGAGACTTTATCTTCTTGATATCTTTTTCTGGAAGAGGTAGTGCCAGCAGCTTACCAAAGAAATTATCTTTTTTTGACCCCATGAACTCTATTATCCTTGAGAACAGTTCCTGCTGAGTGATTTTTTTACCGGCCTTGAGAGTAAACTCGGCCTGTAACATATCAAAAAGGTGCTTATCTTTGTCATTGACTTTGATATTCTGGCTCATAATATAAAATATAATTTTATCTAATATATCTTTTTCTACTACAATAAGGACCAACTGTACATATACATTAAGACAATGCCCAAAATTTTCCCTGGCATTCCAAGTTGCTGATAAGAAAATATGTCGTAAGAGTTATAAGTTATTGTCCTCATTGGATATTGTACTATCAGGATGGATGGAAACAAGTGGCCGGAATTAGACGATTGGTTTTAGATGTATTGAAACCGCACTATCCTTTAACGCTGGAGTATGCCAGGGCATTAAGTGAACTTGAAGACATAAGCGGCGTAAACCTCAGCCTTTATGAAGTGGACCAGCAAACCGAGAATGTTAAGATCACTATTGAAGGTGATGACCTGGATTATGAACAGATCAAAGAGGTCATCGAGGAGCTAGGCGCCGTAATCCATAGTATTGATGAAATAGCCGCAGGCCGCAGGTTAGTCGAAGAGGTTGAAACGCTTCAGGACAGATAACCATTCCCTTATGCGGGGGTAACCAAGCCAGGCCAAAGGTGATAGACTCAAGATCTATTCTTGCAGGAGTTCAAGGGTTCGAATCCCTTCCCCCGCACTCATATTTTGGGTTATAGTTAAAGCGAAAAAACTGAACTCTTAAAATTTAGCCATCCTGTTACAAATCCAGATTTGCCCTGAATCAAGAAAACTAAGAATTAATAAAATGGTAAGTCCAAAAAAGTGTACGCTTCTTTATATTTATCAGATTGGAATTCTATACTGGCAACTGAACTCCATAAAATTATTATTTCATTGCCATTTTTATTCAGTATAATATAATCAGTATTGAAAGCATCGTTTACTATACCATCTATTTGCACTCCTCCTGAAGTTGTTATACATAAATTCGGAAATTTCTTAAACCATTTTTTATTGAATGCTGTTTTAATTAAATCCAAAAAACGCCTCTTACTAATAATTAAACCTATTATAGAGACTAATATAAACATAAATGTTATAATATTCATGATCATAACAATATTCAGATTAAATTCTAACTCTGATGGGATTAAAAATTCAATGTAGGCCACTAAAAAGATTTCTGCAAAGGTCAAAGAATAAATTATTGAGAATGTAAATAAATTATCAAAATGTTTGAACTCTAATTCTAATTTGGTATGGTTTATAGATTCTACACGATTTTTTAATTGTATAGCTAATACAAAAGCTACAAATGAAGAAATTAAATTTGAAAGAGAAAGAGCAAAAATAAGACTATAATCGAATTGTATTACATTTTTAAGTATCCCAAAAACAAAAAGTAATGAAAATGGAGCGGCAATTCCAACAATCAATCCTAATACGATAAAGGAAAATTGAGATATTCCCATTGAAGATTTCAACTGATTATATTCATAAAGGCATTGACTAATTGATTTATTGTTTCTAATAATTTTGATCCATATTTTATTTTTATTTTTTATTAGCCAATTAGTAAAAAATTGAATCTCTAAAATTCTTGAAATTACTGTAATAAGTATTGGTGGAAAAAGAATCACGAACAGAAATGTAATAACTCCCCACAACCCAAATTCTTTGACTAAGTAATTAGATATGATTTCATACATAGGTTCTCACTTTTGATTTTTTGATGTTTAATGAGGTAATAAAACCTATAAAATCATTTGGGTTTTATTTAATTCTTTTATTAACCTTTTAGCTGCCGGCGTATCTAAATTTATATCCCTATTTTCCCAAATTCTCTTCTTAACCCCTTGAAACGTATTTCTCCTTACACCCCATTCTTCAGCTATCTTCTGAGGTAAATCAAGTATTTTCTGCATAATCTCATCCTTATCAAGAAAAACTTGAACTTTCTTTACTTTCAAAGCCTGCTTATCTATATTATTTGCTTCCTTCCCAATGTAAACCACACCATCAACATGAATATGTTTTCTCTTTAAAACTCCAATATCCCCCTCAAATTTATTCTCTGGATGATCAACATACTGCAAAATTGTTCTACTCAGTGGTTTGAAATAATGTGATCCTTCCTTAACTTCCCCTGTCTGATAATCAATAAACGGATTATAAACTATCTTTTGAGGATCTTTAGAAAAGGGAGCTAACGGCTTAACAGCATTTCCATCTTCCTCTATTGTCTGAAATCCTACATTAAAGAAATTAAACGGCTTTATCTGTTCACTCCAAGCCTTCCCTTGATTAATCGCTTTAAACCGATTTAACACATTAGAAGTACTTACAGTAAGCCTTGAAATATCATAGAGATTAGAATATTTTTCTTCAATATCCAGTTCAGTTATTTGATATTTATAATTATACCCCGCAGCTCTGCTGCGGTTGGGTGTGCCGGTGGCGTGCCTTGAAGCATAAAAGAGAAAGATAAATAAACTGGACATTGGAGGTAAAATAAAATCATGTCCCACTGCGGGTTAAAATCCCCCCATCTGGGTCTGCTCCCGGACGAAGAGAATAGGAAGTGCGGTATTGTGAAGTACTGTGCGGAGTTCCTTAGTATCGGCAACCACAGCCCGAAGCGCAAGCGAACGCAAGGTGGCCTTAGCGATTGGCGACATTCCCGCTGCAAATGGAAGCTTGAGCAGAATATAATTGCTGGGGTGGTTATCGTCAGGATGGTTGCGAATGCTCTTTTATGTTACCGAGGGAGGTCTTATGCTGTCCTGCCCTAAGTTGAATTTACATCCTACACGATTCAGGGTCAATGAACTCAATGGAAGGAGAACAGGTAGGCGAGGTATAACTGAAAAGGAAATCCAGACCAATGCAGTATGAGAAGTCGGACGAACTCATAGTAGCCATGATGGCCAAGCCGATGATATACCGAACCTGTGCCGCAGGGTGCAGGGGGCGACGGTATGAGGATAAAACTTGACTTAGCGAAGGGGTTCTAGCTTTGGATAGAGTTGAAGGATTCAGTACGATAACATCAATCGGATAAAAAAAAAAAAATGCCAGAAAAGTACCTTGTCGAAAAACTAAGTAAACAAAAACGCTACCTGGATAAATAAAATGAAGATGATGGAACAACTGCTGAAGACCCAAAACCGATGGAGAAAGTAATGAAAAAGTGGAATCAACGCTACCATGACAAATTCAAGAAACATTCCCTGATCAATCAGGTCTGGGATGAAAAGAATCTTGAAAACGCATGGAAGCGGGTGAAAGCGAACAAAGGAAGTGCAGGAATCGACCGGGTAACAATCCCAGTATTCCAGCAAAACCTACCGCAGAATCTAGCAGAAATACAGAGACTGCTCAAAGAGAAACGCTATGTTCCTGACCCGGTAAAGAGAGTTCTCATCCCCAAAGATAACGGGAAAATGAGACCTCTTGGAATACCAACAGTAAAGGATAGAGTAGTTCAGCAGGCACTAAAGAACGTCCTTGAACCGATATTTGAAGAGATATTCATTGCCCAGAGCCATGGGTACAGACCCAATACCGGTGCACACGATGCAGTCAGGAAAGCGGAAGCATACCTTGAGGCAGGCTACCACTGGGTAGTGGATGCCGACATAAAGGGGTTCTTCGACCACGTTGACCACCAGCTACTGATGGATCTGGTTTGTGAAAAGGTCAGTGATGGCAGGGTTCTTTCCCTGATAGAATCGTTCCTTACCAGTGGAATAATGAATGAAGGTATATTTGAGGCCAGTACAGAAGGCACTCCCCAGGGTGGAAATCTTAGTCCACTCCTGGCTAATGTCTATTTGAATCATTTTGATAGACGTATGGGAGAGCTTGGATACCTGATTATCAGATATGCCGATGATATTCTTATTTTCTGCAAGTACGAATGGGAAGCAGAAGATGCTCTCAAACGTGCAGGGGAGATTCTGGAAGGTGAATTGAAACTCAAGCTCAGTCCTGAAAAGACCAATATCGTGCATGCTCGGAAGAAGGGCGTTGAGTATCTTGGCTTTCATTTCAACGGTCGCTGGAGGCGGCCGAAGGATAAAGCGGTGAAAAAGTTCAAGGCAGAGATTAAGTACAGGACAAGAAGGCAGCAGCCTAAAAACCTTGAAATGGTGATAGCTTCCATTAACCCGGTTATTCGGGGTTGGGGGAATTATTTCAAGGATGGTACTGTGAAGAAGCGGTTCGAGGAACTGGACGGATATGTCAGAGCTCGATTACGGAGTTTTCGGGCGAAGAAACGTACCTGGAAGGTCATTCTGTACACGCTTCCAAAACCTGAACTTGAGAGAATGGGTCTTGTTTCACTTAGTTCATTACTTAAATAGTCCATCTCCTGCAACGGGATTATCCGAACGAAAGCCGCTTACGGGAAATCTGTACGAGCGGTTTGATGAGGAGGGGGAGGCCGTAAGGCCTCTTCTTTACTCTACCAACGTTTGACTTCCTAAAGCCGTCTTATGAGATTGAAAGGCAAGATTCTAATGAAATAAGAAAGAAAATCCTAGATATTTCATATTCTGATTGGAAGAAATTAGGGTTCTCAAAAGGAACTCTTCACCATATGAAGAAAAATGCAATGGAAAACAAACCTTTTACTCTTAATAAGCATGTTATAGAACGCCTTGGGAAATGGGATAAACTGGTTGCAAGGGTTTGAATGATAGGCGTACTAAAAGTGTACACTGTACGTATTTTGTACGCCGTATAAATCGTGCCGACAGCAATGTAAAATAACTCATTTTTAACGTACAAAAAGCGTACTAAAGCGTACTATAAGAGATGATGCATCAATGGTATCTATGAGAGAACAATATAAAGAATTGGAAAAGAAAAGAAAGCAAAAAAAGAAAGCATGGACTGATTTTTATAATAAACGTAAAGAGAGTTAAAAGTGCTTTCAGTAGCCTTAATCTCTTGCGATTTCTTAAGTCATTTAGTGAGATCGTTAAGGGCTAAACGCTTAATTGTTAAAAGTGCCTTGAGTAGCCTTAATCTCTTTGGATTTCTTAAGCATTTAATGATATGGGTTAAGGGCTTAAACACTTAGGTGTTAAAAGCGTCTTTGATAGCTTTAATATCGTAAGATTTCTTAAGCAATTCTATTAGTAAGGAGCTGTTTTTTATATGAATTCGGACAGATCTTCAATTCTATGAATTATTTTAGTTTCATACATTTCTCCAATTTTCTTCTGATTAAGAATTTTTGACCATCCTCTTTCTGTAACTACAACATCACAATAAGGTACTGCTATTGCTATAAACATTATATCCAAGATATCATTAGGTTTAATTGGACGGCTAATATCTTGATCCAATACATCAAATAAAACATGAAATACATAAGCAGTAGGAATTGATTTTATAAACACTTCTACGGAGTCTTTATGTGGGAATATATATTTTATGTGTTCCTTAGAGTTCAAGTTATATTCTAAGCATACCTTGATAAAGTCATCTCGAATAAATTCAATAAAGAATCTAACGATACTGATTTTTTTACGCATATTCTTATCAGGATGCCGATAATTTCTTTTTCTTAATTTCTCAAGTTTATCAGTCAAGTCTATCAAGTTATTTTGATGAATAAATTGCTCACCAAATATCGTTTGATTACATAACCAACTTGCCATATATTCTGAATCTTTTAATGTAGATGATAGTCCTTTCTTGATTTCGTCGGGTATTTCTTTGTTCGGTTTATCTGACTTGATTTCGACTTTGCGACCAATACAATGAATGAATTCATCACCGAATACATAATCAGAAAGATCCATTGATTTAAAATCTAACGATTTTAGAATGGCATTCCTGACTTCCATATTTTTAACTTGATTAAACGGTCTGATTGTATAGAATTTTGACAAATCAAAAATGAACTTTAACAAATCTTTTCTAGAATTCAATTTTTGTCGTTTCAACGATTCAAATATATGAACAAATGAAAATGGAAATTTATTATTTCCTTTTTGAGAAGATTCTATTATTCTTTTACATATTTTTTCATATTTAGGATATTCAGCAGTTTGTAAAAGTTTAATATAAACAAATTGATCCAAATATATAATACTCATTTTCCTCATTTCTTGTAGGTTTGATCTATTTACACTGCTATTAAATTTTTATGCGGCTTAGAATTATCAGAGGGAAATATTTTTTTTTCCTTCAATGAGAACTCTATTAAGGATAACATTTTTCATCATATAATAAGAAAACTTATTCCATATCATGGAAAAATTTTATAAACAGATAATGAGTCTAGATAACTAATTTTTATTAACTTCTTTACAGGGCGCTTAAAATTAGAAATTATGCTCAACTGTCTAAAATAAATTGAACGCGTACACTTTTTCGCCCTTAACTATAACCCCGCACTTTATTTTAATTATAAAAAGTATGGAATCCCCTCAAATGCCAGATACAGGGTCCCCTTTGCTCTAACCCTGTGAATAATAATATTCACCCTTTGATTTTTGCTCCCTGTCAAGTTTGGAGCGGTGTTTGTTCACCCTTGGCCTGCGGGTTTCCTCATCACGTCTGAAGGTAATATTGAGGTTTTTTAAAAACATATTCATGCCCTGGCGCATTGCAAATGGTCCGTGTACCTCTCCATATACTGCCGGTTCGCCATTGAACACTATAAGACGTTCGGATATCATGTCGATCATATAGATATCATGGTCAACCACCATGGCAGTAACGTTATTATTCTCTGCGAACCTGCGTATCACTTTTGTTGCCCTTGCCCTTTGTTCCACATCCAGGTGCGCACTTGGCTCATCAAAAATATACATATCTGCGGTCTTACCCAGGCATGCCACTATTGCCACACGCTGCAATTCACCTCCCGAGAGTTCGGGCAGCATCCGATCCATTAACTCTTCCAGTTGCATCGGCTTGATAATCCCTGTCTGGTAATAACTACTGTCGAACCTGGAATTGATACTGCGCAGGAAATCTCGCACCTTTAAGGGGTAATCCCCTTCCAGGTACTGGGGCTTGTATGCGATAGTAAGGTCGGTTTCAAGACTGCCGGTTGTGGGTGTTTCCACGCCTGCCAGCATGTTAACGAATGTGGACTTGCCTATTCCGTTAGGTCCCACGATACCAATGACCTCTCCCTGTTTGATCTCACTGCCCAGGGTATCACTGCCGACTACCAGTTCAAACCCATCCTCGCCGTATTTCTTTGTGAACTGCTGGAATTCCATCAGAGTGGGAATATCCTTCTGCTCCCTGGGAGGATGCTCTTCGAACTCAATAGCCTCGGTCCTGAGCCGAATGTTCTCTTCAGGCAAAAACCCTTTCAAGTACTCGTTGATGCCCACCCTGACACTCTTGGGGTGGGTAACGACCCCATACCCTCCAGGCACACCATAAACGATATGGACAGTATCAGCCAGCAAGTCAAGCAGTGCCAGGTCATGCTCTACAACCATCACAGCGCTCGTGTCAGCCAGTTCCTGTATGATCCTGGCAGCATTGATGCGCTGGTAAATATCAAGGTATGGGCTGACCTCATCAATAAAATAGAAATTAGCATCACGGCATACGCAGGCAGCCAGTGCCACTCGCTGGAGTTCTCCGCCTGACAGGTCACTGATGTTCCGATCCTGGATATGGCCCAGCTCCAGCTTTAGTACAATATCATCCAGTATCCCCTTCTCATCAGTGCCCTCCAGCAACTTCGAAACCTTTCCTTTAGCTATCTTTGGGATATTGTCCACATACTGGGGTTTCTGTGAAACCTTTACGTTGCCTTCCATAAGGGCTTTCATGTAGTCGTACATACCGGTACCGGAGTATATCTCAAGTACTTTTTCCCAGGTAGTACTGGTGCCGCCCAGGTTTGGTATCATGTTCCCGCTCAGGATATTTATGGCAGTGGACTTGCCCACCCCATTAGGGCCCAGTATACCGGTGACCTTACCTTCTACCGGAGTAGGCAGCCCGTACAGGGCGAACCCGTTTTGGCCGTACCTGTGCACCGGGTCATCAAGTTCTTCAGGCAACCCAATGATCATTATGGCACCAAAAGGACACTTTTTGATACAAATACCACAGCCCACACAGAGTTCTTCGGAAATGACGGCTTTTCCGTCCTCCCCCAGCACCACGGTTTCATCCCCGGTACGTACCCTTGGGCAAAACTTGATACACTCCTGGCTGCACTTCTTGAACTGGCACCTGTCCTTGTTAACTATGGCGATCCTCACAGTGTATTCACCTTAAAAACCTATCAAAGTGGGTTTAACAGTAGGGTCCACACTACCAGCCAGAAGTCGATGGTAATGAACTCCACATAGAACCAGTCTTTTTTCCCGAATTCCTTTAGATCTATGCCAATTACAGGGTATACCAAACGCTGTGCGTAATAAGAGAAAATAATCACAAAAAGCATAACTGAAAGCCAAGGGAATTCAGTACCTGACCCCAGCTGGAAGAAACAAAAAAATCCTGCTGCCGTTCCTATTAAAGCAGGAACTATGGTCTTGATGATGCCATCTTTATAGTTTTTCTTCTTTTCTTCAGGTGTTTTTTCAACTGGTGTGACTGGTTTGGACTCGGATGGTTTGGACTCGGATGCCTTGTCCAGCGGCTTTGTTTTTGCGGCTTTTTTATGCTTGGCCACTGCCTGCTGCTGGGATGCTGATTCTTTTGCTTTTTCCCAGAATCCTTTTTTTGCTGGTTTTTTCTTGCTCAAGAATTAATGCTCCTGACACTAGGGTTTGACTTTATAGATGCTGGATACTTTATATGTTTAACTATATTCAGACTTCATGCCATACTTAATCACGAAGGAAAGATTTACCACTAACTCCGTTTAACATCCTTATATATTGAAATTGATCAATCTACTAAACTGCTATATTTCTGCCAGGCGGATGAAAAGCATCTCCATTCGATTTTTATTATATTCTAATATTATCTTAAAAAATGCATATGGTTTTTGCTATGAGGTTTCAAAAATTTTTAATCGGAAGTAGTGGTATTCAGATGAGCTGAATAATCAAAAAAAAATAATGTGGCATCTGCCACATATTAAGTGATTTCAATATTCTAATTAAAATTAGAATATTAAATGTGAATAATATATTATGCTACAATTAGCTCTTTCTTGACTCCCAACCATCCGGATCCTTTGCAGGTTCGGCAGGGTTGACCCTTATGCGTCCAGCCATTTCCCTTACAGAACTGGCAATTTTTAAATGGTTCTTTTACCATAAAAGTTGTTTTTCCATGACAGGCAGGGCATTCTTCTCCTTCAACTTTTCCGGTTCCTTTACAATATCCACATAGTTTTTCCGAATATGTTTTCTCTTCCATATTTTTCATCCTATCAAGTTAATAAAAAACTCAACATTGGTATCATGATCAGCTATACCTTAACAGTTTGGATTTATTTATATGGTTTATCATGAAAATCAATGATAATATATGAGTAGTGCCAACAGCATTTATCATGTATATTATGTTACTATGTCCAGTAGGTTATTACGAAACTTCTAAAACTCAATTGAGGACGAATCACCAATATTGAGTGAATTATGTTTCCCCACAAGGTTGGTATCATCACCAATAATGGAAGATTGCAGGTTTACCTTTGAGATATGCGTTCTGGACCCGATAACACTGTTTGATATAATGGAATTTTCAATAATCGTATCACTTGCAATGGAAGCATAAGGCCCTACAACCGAATTCACTACCCTGACATTATTCCCGATAGCCACCGGATGAATAATAACCGAATCAACGATATCATAAGTGCCATTTGAATTTTCCTTCTCGTCCAGCAATACCTGGTTTGTTTCAAGCAGGGACCCGGCATGACCGCAATCATACCAGCTTGACACGGTAAATGTCTTTAACCTGCTACCGCGCTTGATCATCTCCTGCAATGCATCTGTCAACTGGTACTCTCCCCGCGTCCGGATGTTATTGTCAAGCATCCAGTCCAGTACATTGAATAACATCGATGTATCCTGGATAAAATACACACCTGCAATACCCAGGTTCGATACCGGACGTAAGGGTTTTTCCTCCAGGTGTTTAATACACGATGATTCAGCTTCCAGTTCGACAATACCGTATTTTTCCGGTTCGTCAACTTCCCTTACACCGATAGAACCCGAACAATGCCCGTTATTCTTATGCTGTTTATAGAAATCCAGGTACCCGGCTTTGAATATCATATCTCCCAAGGCGATCATGATATCCGAATCATCCACTGCTTTTCTGCTCAAGTATATGGAGTGCCCAAGCCCTTGTCTTTCATTCTGGTCAATATACCGTATGTTGAATGTATCACTATAATGCTCATCCACATACGATATCAACTGTTCTTTCCTGTACCCGACAATCAGTATGACCTCTTTAGGTTCAAGATCGACCATCCGGTCCAGGATATGGCCGATAATGGGCTTGCCGGCAATGTATACCATAGGCTTTGGCTTGGTATGGGTATGGGGGAAAAGGCGTGTTCCAGTACCGGCAGCAGGTATGATTACTTTCATGGTTATATTTCAAGCATTAGTTGAAGAGTTTTTAGATTTTTAGTATAAAATTAAACTAAATGTATATATAACCAGTGGAATTTGTGAAAATGAAATTGAAAACAAGAATATTCCCGCATCAATAACCACTATTGAATAAGGAATGTTTTTAAACTATTAGAGTTACATAAATTATAGAGTTCGATTTCTATGACATTTGTTTTCCAAAATTCTAAAGAGATGCCTATACAAAAAAACTTCATAGATGACCTGAACAATTTCCTTAATCTCATCGAGAAAATACTCCCAATTGAAAACAAGGCCATTGAGTTAAACAGCCAGATGAAAAAAGAAGAGGAAAGGTTTGAAAAAGAGTCATCGATATTGACAAAATTTAGCAATGAACTCAATGATTCCCAGGAGAATCTGTTTAAAAAATATCCATTCGAACTTGTTAAGAAGTGCGGGAGTACAATCAAAGAATTTAGTATGGGTTGTATTAAAAAGCAAAAGGAACAGATGCAGATCGTCCTGGATGACCTCACTTCCTGCTCGAAGGATGAAGTTGACCAGATGGCAGAGCAAATACGCACAGAGCTTGAACCGTTCTTGTGGTCCAGGGTTTATAATGTGAATAAAACACAGCTTATCACTGCCAGAAATGAAAATGTGAATGGGAGTATTAAGATAGACATAAACGGTCTCTCATATAATTATGATGTTACCTACAATGAAGTTACATTGCAGACAAAGAAATTCATTAATGATATATCTATCCCGATTTGGTCAAAGGGCGGCCTGATCCATAAAGAAGACAGGATCAAGAAACTGGACATTTCTGATTATATCATTAAAAGAATCTATAATAATGATGATTTCCAGCTAGACCTGGAAAATAAAAAGGGTACAAAAAGGGTCAATGTCAAGGTTACTGATGATATAAGGCATGCCAGTATCATTTATATTGATGAGGTGGTAACCGATATTACATCCAGTGAAGACCTGTTGCCGCAGGTTGATTTCTATAAGCTGGGAGAACTTATCCGGGTCATAAAGGAATATGTTGATAATGAGGCAAACATAGCTTCAAAGACCCTTACATCCATAGAGATCGATGAAAAGGATGCCATTGCAAGTAACGAAATTTTCGATTCTATTAAGATCATTACTTCCCAGTATGGGGAGATAGTTTCTGAAATATTAAATAATGGGTTCACAAAAGAAGAAATTATCATTAAGGAAATTATTAAAGATGGAACCCGGAATGAGATTTTTATTAGTGTTGATGAAATAACAAACCGGCTTTCTGCACTGGGTGGAGAAGGACTGGAACTAATTGACCTCTTAAACCTGCAATAATTAATTGGTGTCACATTTGTTAATTATCAGGCCATTCAAACCAGAGGATTTCAACGATGTTATTGAAATAGAACGGCAGGTTTTCAGTGAACATGACCCTTATGTTTACATGGAATTGTATGAAAGTGTGCCAGACGGATTCTATGTGGCCATAATAGATGGGGAAACGGTCGGATATGTGGTTGGGTTCATTTCAATTCCGATAAGGGGCAGGGTTTTTACCCTGGCTGTGAAGGAAGAGTACAGGAGTATGGGGGTAGGTACGCAGTTAATGGATAAGATATGTGAAACCCTAAAAAGCAATGGGTCAGATGAGGCCACCCTGGAGGTCAGGATAAGCAATATCCCTGCCCAGCATTTCTATATGAAACGAGGATTTGTACCTGCATGGGTGGAGCGGGGATACTACACTGACGGCGAGGATGCGCTGATAATGAAAAAAGAACTTTAACAGGTCGTATGGTAATCAGATATGTCCTGTCCTGAGAATATATATTACCAGTCCCATCCCTAATATACCGGTAACCAAAAAACCAATGAGACCAAGCGCAGGTACTCCCCATATATGGGGTTCTATGCCTGTCTGGATGATAAGGGCCGAGCCTATTATTAAAGCCGACAGGATCATACTGAATGATAAACGGTTACTGCCCACATCCAATCCGGTAATTATCCTGTTCAGCCCATGATGCTCAAATTGTATAGTCATATACCCTTTTTCTGCGTAATCAAGGATATGCGAGATCTGTCTCGGCATCTTGTGCATATAACGCATCAGGTTTGAAGCATCTTTCACGGTATTTTTTAAAATAATGTCGGGACGCATGCGCTTTTTAATCAGTCTTTTAGCATAAGGTTCAATAAGCACACTGATATTGAAATCCGGCACCATCTGCATCCCGAACCCCCCGATGGTTATAAGCCCCTTTGAAAGCAGGGCAATGTTTGAAGGCACCATTGCCTGATGTCGCCGTAAAAGTGCCATTATTTCACCTATTGCTACACCGCAGTCGAGCTGTTTCAGTGACCTGCCGTAATATTTATCAAGCAGGTCAAGCAGGTCCAGTTTCAATGCAGGTATATTTACATTTTCTGATGTAATACCAAAGTCATAACTGATCTCGATAAACCGGTCAATATCATACTCGGTCATTGCAATAAGCACATCTACAAGCGCATTCTTGATATCATCTGTGATATGCCCGACCATTCCGAAATCAAGTAATGCAATGCGTCCATCTTCCATTATTAGCACGTTACCCGGATGGATGTCAGCATGAAATAACCCGTCTTCGAATACCTGTTTAAAGAATGCCTTTGCACCTGCATTGGCAATACTTTCTCTATCATACCCCATGGCATCAATAGCATCAAAATCGGTTGCCTTGACGCCTTTGATATACTCAAGTGTCAACACATGCTCGCCTGTACGGTCCCAATATACTTTCGGGATATAGACGTGAGGGTCGTCCCTGAAATTATGAAAGAAGCGTTCTGTGTTTTGCGCTTCCAGATTGTAATCCAGTTCCCTGAGGATCGACCTTGAGAACTCATCGACCAGTTGTGTCGGCCGGTACAATTTTGCATTTTGTACATGTTCCTCGACAAACCCTGCAAAACTGTACATGAGATCAAGATCACCATCAATAACTTTTTTAATATCCGGACGCTGGACTTTCACAATAACATCGGTATTATCATGGAGCCGGGCCCTGTGTACCTGACCAATGGACGCAGCGGCAATGGGCTGGGTATCAAAGGACATGAACAGGTCTTCAATGGATGCGCCCAGGTCTTGTCGTATCATATTTTCTACATCAGTAAAATCAAATGGAGCAACAGTATCCTGTAATTTTTCAAATTCCTTTGTGTACTCGATTGGGATCAGGTCAGGTCTCATGCTCAATATCTGTCCCAGTTTTACATAGGTGGGTCCAAGTTCTTCAAGGACGCAGCGTGCCCTTTCAGGTCCACTCAATTCCCCTTTATATCTCTGTGCCTTCATCCTTGAGCGTATAGACTGAAGCGGCTTGAGTCCTAACTGGTTTACAATGTGGTCGAACTCATAGTTCAGGAGAGTATCCACTATCCTGGTGTATCTTTTAGCCACTTCATATCTACGAAATCTTATGAACCGCACTGCAACCAGCCCCTTGTTAATTAATAAATAATTTATTATTTAATAAACAATTTGTTTGTACATCTATAAATCTACCCAGGCGACCTGCGACGACCTGTGATCACCCGGCATAAGCACGACAAGCAACAGGGCAGACAAAGCCGCTGCTGCACCGCCATAGATAAATGGAGCAGAAGGGCCGAGAATATCCCACAGGAGACCGGCAGTGATACTGGCGAAGAGCATCATGAACCCTGAAGCGGCATGGTATAGCCCCAGGGCAGTTGCTCTTTTTTCTGATGGGACTAAATCCACAACATAGGCTTTTCCAATGCCTTCTGTAAGTGCTTCGTACAGACCATAGATTATGAAAAGCAGCCAGATGTAGATACTTTGGTGTACCCATGCAAATCCAAAGTACACAATCCCGAATACTATAAAACCGGCACTCATTATATTCCGCCGCCCCAATCGGTCTGAAAGTGTGCCTAGCGGAAATGCGCCCAGTGAAGATACAATGTTGAACAGGACATAACTTAATATTACCATGTAGAAGGAAAAACCAAGATTTTCTGCCCGCAGGATCAAAAACACATTGCTTGAGTTACCAAGTGCGAAAATAGCTGTTATTAAGAGGAATACTTTATAGTCCCTGCCAAAATCAGATACCTTGAACGATATCCGTTCAGTTACCGGACGCTTGCGTTCTGATACAAAAAAGGTGACCAGCAGGATGCTGAGCAGTCCGGGTATGAAAGCTGCAAGGAATACCAGCCGGTAGTTCTCGCCTGATAGGTAGAGTATCCCAAGTGCGATGAGAGGGCCTGCAACAGCACCTATGGTATCCATTGACCTGTGCAGTCCGAATGACCGGCCCCTGTGTGCGGCATCAGAGGAATCTGCTATCAATGCATCCCTGGCCGAAGTGCGCAGTCCTTTGCCTGTCCGGTCCATGAGCCTGGCGACCAGGACGAGGGGCCAGCCGTATGCCAGTGCCATAAGGGGTTTTGAGATGGCTGAGATGCTGTATCCGGCGACTACGAATGGTTTGCGCTTTGTGGTCTTATCCGAATACCAGCCGGATATCACTTTCAGGATACTGGCTGTACTTTCGGCGGCTCCTTCGATAAGCCCGACCAGTGCCATGGGTGCACCCAGTACCAGGGTTAGGAAGAGGGGGACTATGGGGTAGAGCATCTCGCTGGCAATATCAGTGAACAGGCTGACCAGGCCAAGGACGAATACGTTCTTCTTGATGCCGGGTATCAGGAAATCTGGTTCTTTTTCCGGCGGTACTTTTATTGCAGTTATGATTTGTTCCCCATTTTTTAGTTAATGTTGCGAATGTATTCTATGATAAATTCTTCCATAGTTATTTGAAGTAATGTATCAGGTATTTCTTTTTAGCATGGTGTGGGGAAAATAGAATATATAGCTGTTTTCAGCCATATATGTCACGAACCACGGATTTCCACTTAGCTAAGTCCAGGGGTATCAACGAGAGAGAGGGTGTGTAAGTTTTTTGTTACTGTTATTTAACCATAAAAACGTTATTTTATGTTATATTAGAATATACTACATGCCCAGAATGATTATTTGAGGGATTTGACTTTGAAAATAATCGGAGGACCCGCATCTCAACTTTTAGCAAGCAGAGTGGCAGCAGAACTGAATTGCGAACTTGCGCTGTGTAAGTTCAAGACATTCCCGGATGACGAAAAGTATATCCGCATCATAGACGACATCGGCCCGGAAGCTGTTATAGTCCAGAGCACAACAACCGATTCAGATCTAATAGTACTGCTGCAGCTTATTGATGCATGTAGTTCTGCCGATCGCATACATGTTGTGATCCCCTATATGGGCTATGCCAGGCAAGACAAGATATTCAACCAGGGCGAAGCTCTCAGTGCCAGGGCCGTGGCCCGTACTATTGAAGCCGATAATGTGATCACTGTGAATATACACGAGGATTCTATACTCAACTACTTCAGGTGCAATTCCGTTAATGTCAATGCCGCACCCTTGATGGGGCGATTTGTCAGTGCTATGGATCTGCACAATCCAGTGATATTAGCTCCCGATAAAGGTGCAAAAGAACTGGCAGCTTCGGCTGCAAAGGAGATGGGGATCGAATATGATCACCTGGAAAAGAAACGGATAAGTGGCGACACTGTGGAAGTAAGCCCAAAGAACCTTGATGCCAGGGGCAGGGATGTGGTGATACTGGATGATATAATATCCACAGGCGGTACTATGGCAGAGGCGGTGCGTATGCTCAGGGAACAGGGTGCATCCGATGTATATGTTGCCTGCATCCACCCGGTACTGGCTGGCAGTGCCGTAAACAAACTATATTATTCCGGCGTAAAGGACCTGATCGCCACTGATACAATTGAAAGAGCAGTTAGCAGGGTCACGGTTGCGCCTATGCTTGCACAGGCCCTTAAGGAATTATGATCTATGGGCTTCCAAAATAAGATGAACCTTATGGCTCCTGCCGAATCCACGGCCACGGCTGTTAATGTAATAGAAGCAGGTGCTGATGAGATTTACCTGGGCCTGGAGACACCTGGACTTGTGAACCTGAACCTCTCAGGCAGGGGCAGGAGCTGCAACGCAAAAGACCAGGCCGAGTTAGTGGATATTGTAACGTATGCCCATGACAGGGGCGTGCTTGTGGATTATACTGTCAATACCCCATTTATGGCTGATACACTTGAGGAGATGTATATAGAGCACGTGATGCGGGGCGTGGATGCCGGGGTGGATGCACTGATCGTGGGCGAGTTCGGTGCCCTGGCATTGGTGCAGGAAATGGACCTGGGAATTCCTATACATGCCAGTGTGCTGCTTAATAATTTCAACAGGGGGCAGTTAGAGATGCTTAAGGGCATGGGGGTCGCCAAAGTAGTCCTCCCGTTCAAGATAACCATAGACGAGATACGCCAGCTATCTGGCCTGGGAATTGAGCTTGAATTGTTCGGGCAGTTCGGGTGTTCCAATATTAACGGCACCTGCCACCTGATCCATAATGCTGATGAAAGTATCAGTCTGGGACTGCCGTGCAGGGCGAATTACAGGGTATCAGAGGACGGCAGGCTGCATAATATCCTGGATGCTGGGACGGACTGCTCGCTGTGCAGTATCGGGGATTTGATGGATGCCGGAGTCTCTGCCCTGAAAGTAGTTGGCAGGTGCATGAACCCTGAGATGATACGAACCATAATCCAGACCTACCGCCGTGCTATTGACATGGTCCAAGACGGTGCAATGCCGGGAGAGATTAAGGCATGGGTGCTGGAGGAGATACCTTTCTGGATGATGCTGTGCGACCAGGACAGATGCAAGTACTTAAAGACGCCCATCAATGATTCATATATTTAGAGTTTATTTAGAGGTAAATAAGTGATAGAGACACGGATTGCTGATATGGCAAAGATCGGACTGGTTCTTGAGCTCTCAAGAGAGTTCGGGTTGAATGTGGGTATTGGAAGCGAGTGCTGTGTCCATAAGTTGCCCAGTCCTGGGGAGGTGGCAGAGATTGCTTCACAGGTGGATGACCTGGCAGTGGTCACGCCCATCACACCGCAGAAACATTATGACAGGGTGCTGGACTTTATCAGGGGGCTGCCGCGTGGTGTAAGGCTGGTGGTCAATGATGTGGGCGTGCTGTACTCTTTGGAGCGGGATGGTATGCTGGATGGTTTTAGTGCTGTGGTGGCAGGGCGGGGTATTGTGCATACGTCTGAGGCATGTCCGTGGGTGGACCATTTGCTGCGGGATGAATCGGAAGAAGTGAAGGATGCTTTTTTGCAGACCAATCTTAACTACAGCAGGACCCTGGGTTTTTTCAGGGATATGGGTGTTACGGCTCTTGAGACCGACCTGGAATTGAGGACGGTTGAGGCTGCGCTTAGGACGGGACTGCCTGTGGCCGGTCATGCTGAATTTATTGCTGTGTCGTATGCCCGTTCCTGTCATACTGCCAGGTTCTTTGGTGAAGTGCCTCCCGCTTGTACTGGAAGGTGTAATGGTCCTATGGAACTGGAACTGGTGGATATGTTCGACCTGTCTGGCTCGCCGCCGGGGTTTGCACAGCCAAGTCCTGAGATGCTTGGGATTTTTCCTAAACTGTACTTGCTGGGTGCTACTATATTTATGAAGAAGGATGTGCATGATGTCCAGGGTATGGAGAGGGTAATTATAAATGGGGATATGTATGACCCTGCAAACTTAAGGGGTGTTGTGATGGCTTTTGATGAGGATATGGGATAAGTCGGGCTGACTAATCTTGTGCCTTTGTAATATACTTTTAAATGTGCCTGTTGTTGGGTTTTGATTTCTCTTTTTCTTAGTTTCTATCCAGAACTACCCATAATCGGAAGTACAATAAGTTCATTCACCCTTTTTCCTGAAAAACAGCCACTGCTCCTTGTCACCCCTTGGTTTGGTCCTGATAAGACAGTACACGCCTGATAGCCGCTGCCCATCCACCCTGAAGATTATCTTTCCTTTTTCATCATCCACTTCCAACGGCTCGAATGTGCCCCGGTCCCACATCTTAACAGTCCCGGCCCCGTAATGCCCTTTTGGAATTTCACCTTCGAAGTCGGCATATTCCAGGGAGTGGTCCTTGGTTGGTATGGCCAGCCTTTTCACACCCGGCTCGGTTGGTGGTTCCTTTGGCACTGCCCAGCTCCTGAGTACACCCCCAATCTGTAACCGCAGGTCCCAGTGTAACTTTTTAGAATCATGTTCCTGGATAACAAAGACACTTTTGCCTGACGATTTACCGGAACCTACAGGTTCAGTTATCCCTGAAGAATGACGTTCATTCCTGTTTTGTTCAGGTTTCATTCCACTCCCATCCGCGGGCATAGATGTTGAAGCATACATATACCATGTTCAGGTTTGCGGGCACCGCAAACTGCACGGCCATGCAGTATTAACCGGTATGACAAGTCGCTCCACTCCTCCTTCGGGGCCAGCTTCATCAGGTCCTGCTCGATCTTAGCCGGGTTAGTATATCGGGTCAGCCCCAGCCTGAAGGACAGCCGCTTCACATGGGTATCCACTGCAATCCCTTCAGTAATGTTATAGGCACTGGACAGTACGACATTTGCAGTCTTACGCCCCACACCTGGCAAGGTAATCAGTTCTTCCATAGTATCAGGGACATTACCGCTGAAATTTTCAAGGATTGCAATACTACTGTTCTTGATATTCTTTGCTTTCTGTCTGTAAAAACCTGTAGACCTGATATCCTGTTCCAGTTCCTGCAGGTCAGCTTCAGCAAATTCATTAATCCCTTTATATTTCCTGAAGAGTTCTTCAGTTACCATATTAACCCTAACATCAGTACACTGGGCCGAAAGGATAGTGGCTACAAGCATCTGGTGTGGTGTTTCATACCTGAGTGCGGTCCTTGAAATTGGATACTCATCCTTAAGCAGCCTGATCATCTCAAGCATCTGCCCGGCCGGTTTCATGAAAAAATAAAGGAGATATGAATAGATAATAGTTGTGATTCCAGATCTGGTTCCGGTTGTGATTCACTTAGTTATTCTATCCCGGCAAGGTAGCGTTCTGCTGAGACCGCAGCCAGGGCACCATCACCAACTGCCGTAGCTACCTGACGCAGTAATGTGGTCCGGCAATCTCCTGCAGCAAATATACCTGGTACTGAAGTGGACAGGTCAGGACCGGTAATAAGAAAACCGTTCCCATCTTTGTCGGCTTCGACAAAATCCGTTCCAGGTTCCACACCCACATACATAAACACGCCCCCAACCTGTATCTCTTTGATCTCATCAGTTAGCTTGTTCCTGACTATTACCTTTTCAACAGTATCCGTACCTCCGATCGACTGCAGGTTGGAGTTCCAGACAAACTCTATTTTCGGGTTCTTAAAAGCCCTTTCCTGGTTGATCTTTTCGGCTCTCAGTTCATCCCTGCGGTGGATGACATATACCTTGTTGACCATTTTGGTAAGGAAGATGGCTTCAACAATGGCACTGTCGCCGCCGCCTACCAGCGCCACATCCTTGCCTGTAAAGAAAAAACCATCACACGTAGCGCAGGTAGATACGCCCCTGCCTGTGAATTCGTCTTCGCCGGGCACACCCAGTTTCTTTGGTCTGGTACCTGTGGCAACAATTACGGATCTGGTCTCGAACTCATCATCAGAGGTCACGACTGTCTTGACGTCGCCTCCGTCCTTGATCTGCCTGACATCGGTAAACTTTATTTCAAGGTCGAACTTCTTAGCATGTTCTTCCATCTTTTCCATCAGTTCCATGCCGCTAACCTCGGGAAAACCCGGGTAGTTCTCAAGCATATGGGTCTTGATGATCTGCCCGCCCACTCCCAATTTCTCTATAAGCAGGGCATTCATCATTGCACGTTTGGCATATATGCCTGCTGAAAGTCCGGCAGGACCGCCGCCGATTATGATTACATCATATACCATTGTTAACCATCCATTATTATTTATCCTGGAATAATACTGAGTAGTCTATATTCCCTTTTCCATTCATTATACTTTTGTCAGGACTTTGCTGTCAAATCTTTTGGTGGTGAGGTTTATTTTACAGTTTCATTCTATGTGTTTGATTCGTAATTCATTTTATAGTCTGCTGCATAAAGACAAGATGTCTTTCGGAATATCGATACCAATTAAGCAATAAAGCAGTATCTCCGAACGAGACCGTTACATTACATGTTGGTATTATCAAACTAACCGCAGACAAACGCCGATAAACGCGGATATGCTGCCTGAAAATCTGTGTTCATCTGTGGTTTAATTAAATTCACCAACACGAATTGTACGGTCTCAAAATAGGCATAACTATAAGCCAATGACAAACATTAAGGAAGTCCAACAACTTTTAAGCGTAAATTAATCTTAACTTTCATACAGTTGTGCTAATAGCTCTTAATTGTTTTTAATAACTTAACGAAGTGGACAAAAAAAAGCAATTAAGCAGCTTTTTTTTGAAAAAATATGGAAAGTTTAAATATGGACAAATTTAAAAATCTTGGCATTAGTGTGCCCCTTCTAAAATCTATAAAATATGAGCATTTCGATAATCCTACAGAGATACAGGAAAAAACAATCCCGTTAATCCTTGCAGGTAAAGATATTATAGCCGGATCAGCCACAGGTTCTGGAAAGACCCTGGCATTTGCTTGTGGCATATTACAGAATGCTAAAAAAGGAAAAGGTATACAGGCTTTGATCCTGACTCCCACCCGGGAATTGGCAGAGCAGGTTGCAGGTGCTTTAACGAAATTCTCAATGTTCAGCCCTTTAAAAATTATGGCAATATATGGTGGTGTGGGGATCAGCCAGCAGATCAGGGGCTTAAAGACTGCTGATGTTG